>Ga0209978_10000351_pt1 | contig 16930 bp, 15 predicted proteins | sample BentaG_FD_182805 | JGI IMG/M metagenome (GOLD analysis project Ga0209978, IMG submission 182805) | Deep subsurface microbial communities from South Atlantic Ocean to uncover new lineages of life (NeLLi) - Benguela_00093 metaG (SPAdes)... | ecosystem: Environmental > Aquatic > Marine > Oceanic >... | reverse complement strand
CAATAGCAGTAGGTATGCTTCCGTAAGCGGTAATGATGCCCACCCTAATGTTGGGAATGATTTCCTTAGCCCTCCTCATCAACTCGATGCCATCCATCCCTGGCATCACCAAATCAGCGATGACAATCCCTAGCCTTTCCCTTTCGATAATCTCCAGAGCCTGGAAACCATTCTCCGCAGCAAACACGTGATAGCCCACATCGCTCATCCAGTCACGAAGCGATTCACGGACAATAGCTTCATCATCAACGATAAGAATTTTGGTTTTTCTCTTCATGGTAAGCCTTCAGGTAGACAGTAAAGGTGGTCCCCTTTCCCTCCTCGCTCTCAACTTCAATCCTGCCTTGGTGGCGTTGGATGATGCCGTACGCCACGGGCAGTCCTAAGCCTACCCCTTTTTTCTTCCCTTTGGTACTGAAGAACGGGGTGAAGAGCTTGCGCATATTCTCCCGGGAAATGCCACAACCTGTATCCTGAACTTCTATCTTTAGCTGACTATCACCGGCTGAGGTGCGGAGGGTCAACCTGCCCCCTTCAGGCATAGCCTGGATGGCATTCAGGATAAGGTTAGCACAAACCTGCTGAAGTTGGTCATAATCAGCCATGACCTTAGGCAAGCTAGGGCTGAATTCTTTTATCACCTCAATATTCTGCAGGTCAGCCTGATGGCCAACGAGGCTAAAGGCTCGGTCAACTACCTCGTTTACATTCACCTCCGTGAGGCTTGGCTCTGACTGCCGGGCAAAATCCAAGAGATTGCGGATTAATTTGGAGCTGCGGGTAAGTTCTGAGTCCATTTTATTCAGGTAGTCCAGGGTTTTTTCTTTGGAAATGGTGTCACCAGCTATTTTCTTGGCCAATAACTGGGTGTAGACCAAGACACCAGCCAGGGGATTATTAACCTCGTGAGCAATTGAGGCAGCCATCTGGCCTAGAGAGGTTAGCTTCTCTGCCTGAATGAGTTCGCGTTGGGTAGCCTTCATTTCACTAAGCAGATGTGGCAAGCACATAGTAGGCTCAGCCAGACCCCGACAGACAGCGATAGCCAGTTCTCGGCAGCTGCTATAGCCACAAGCACCATCATTCAGTCGGAGGCTGGGGTTCACCCTACCAATCTGCTCTAAAACGCTTTGAATATCTTCCTCACTTGGAGTAAGTAGGGTGACACTCCGATTAGTAAATTTACGACCGAGATCAATGTTGGCATACTCTTGGATATCCCTCTCTGTTTGTTCCGGGTCAGCTTGGCTCGTAGTGTAGTTGGTGATGAGTTCCCTGCGTCTAAAGACACTCAAGTCGTTGTCAATGACTGGTCCATCTATGCAACCTTCGCAGAGCCATACACTAACGAGTTTAGCAGTGATATTGCCTTCGGCAAACTCTCGAAGGATATTGGGCATGTAGTCCTTACCGTAGGCATTGATGACATCGTTTGACAGGGCGTCCTCCCGGAATCCAGCCACTCTGAGCAAGCCACCCGGGATGGCAAACAGACGACCAAGGTTGGGTTTGGGACCGGAGAATTGCTCCTCCTTTTCAGATTCAGGGGTAATCTCTCTGGCAGCCAACATCTCCTTCAGCTCGGCAAAGGTTAGGACAGCATCTATGACTCCAGCAACCTTCTTATCCCCACTCTCGACCTTCTTGGCCACGCAAGGACCGATGAAGACTACCTTTGCCTCCGGGTTATACCGCCATTTAATTAGTCTACCCATGGCGATCATAGGCGAAACGACAGGTGCCAGGTTATCAATCAGCTGAGGATAATATTTCTCGATATAGGATACTACGGCTGGACAGGTAGATGAGAGCAAAGTTTCACCTTTATCTTCAGTTATGAGGCGAGCGTATTCACGGCAGACGTATTCAGCACCAAAGGAAACCTCCATCACTTCACTAAATCCCAGTTTTCTAAGTGCGCTTACTACCTGTCCCGGGCGACAACCGAGCAGGGCAGCAGGAAAGGCAGAGGAAAGGACAGCAATTACTGAGGGAGAGTTCCCCAAGAGTTGCCAAACCAGTCCAATGTCGCTCTCCGCCTGCTTTGCCTTAACCGTGCAGATCTGGATACAGGTGCCGCAGTCGATGCAGCGTTCCTTTATCACCTCCGTCACGCCCTCCCTTACCCTAATTGCCTTGGCCGGGCAGTTACGGATACAGGCATAGTGGCCTTCACACTTTTCTCGCTCGGTGTAAACAATACTCATTCTGACCCCCTTACCTTCCTAGATAAGATGCTTCTTCTTCCTCTGAAGCCCAGGAAACTTTAATTCTTTCCTCAGGCTCGCTACTGAGCGCCGGGAAATGGCCACACCAAATTTCTCCCAGAGCTTGACCCGAATTGCCTCATCTGAGGCAAGCTCCTTGTCAGTTTCAAGAATCTGCTTGAGCAGTTCCTTCCTAAACTTCTTCGGTCTGGGGAAGAAGTGTTTAAGGGGAATTTCTTCACCCCAGGGGGCGTCTATACTCTTGCTTTTGATAGCGCGACTTACTGAGCTGGGAGCAAGCCCAATCTTTTCGGCTAACTCCTTCTGACTTAAGGGTAAAAGAGTCTTCAAGTCGCCAGACTCTAGATAAAGTGCCTGCTTGTCAGTAATATTTTGCAGTATTTGAGTTAGCGTGTCCTTACGGCTATTAATTAGTTCCAGCTTCCTGAATAATTGTTTGGCTTTCTTGACTTCAGCTTCGGTGAACGCCCCAGCCGTTTTTGACTCCTCAAATCTGTCATAATCAATCGAATACCGACCTCGGGCGAGGGAAGCTGAGAAGTAGCCAATAAAAAAGCCCTTTTCATCCTTCTCCACTGAGGCGACCTTGGAGTAGCGAATGCCGCTTGAGGTGACTGTAGAGGGATGATAAAACTCGCTCATAATAGACAGTTCATCAACAAGGTTATTTATCTCTTGAACCTCTAAGACCTCCAGGTTGCACTCTCTGGCGATTTCTTCAAGGGTCATTCCAGATTCGGGGAATAAGAAATACTGTTTGAATTTCTCCAGCCCCAGTTTCTGTATTTGACGGACGATTTGCTCCTTGTTCAGCAGAAGGGACTCAACATCAGGGGCACCTCTATCGGCTACCGCCTCTTCTTTAAGTTGATAAAAACTGGAGGAAATATCAGTTCTGGGGAATCTCTGGCGGTGAATTAGCTTTTCTTTTTGGTATAGCCTCTGGAAAAGGGGACTGCGCTCAATCTCAATGATGAGTTTATTAAACTCGTCCTCAGGCATCTCCAGCAGGTTAGCTTGTTCCATTCGCAGGATTTGCCTTAGTTCCTGCCGCATCTGCAGGGACTGCGTTTGCTCCATTCGTAGTCTGGGCATTGTATAAATATTTTACTATTGCAGCAGGGCATTGTCAAGAAAATTGACAGGGGTACATCCAGGCTCGTATTTTTGAGGTTACTAAACAAGCCGTTATTTTTGTAATTTAGTTTATACTAGTATCCCTTCAATCTCAGCCATAATTTGCTCGGTGGTGAAGTGCTTACCGGTTATAGCACCACTGGGGCAAGCTGCCACGCAGACGCCACAGCCTTTACACAGAGCCTCATTGACCTGAGATACCTTCTTCTCCTCCTCAAAGGAGATAGCCTTATAGGGGCACAGTTCTTGGCAAATCTTGCAGCCGCTGCACAGGTCTTCATTGACCGCCGCCGTCGTAGCCTCAATCTCAATCTCGCCGAGGCTAATCATAGCCAGAACTCGGGAAGCAGCCGCCGCAGCCTGAGTCACGCTCTGAGGAATATCCTTGGGACTTTGACAGCAACCGACAACGAAGACGCCGTCACTCATGGTAGCTACCGGGTCAAGCTTGGGGTGCCTCTCCAGGAAAAAGCCATCGGCACTACGGCTCAAGGAAAACCGCCTGGCAACCTCTGCTGCATCTGCCCTTGATTCAAGGGCAGTACTCAATACCACCATGTCTACCGGGATCTGGCGCTGGCAATCGGCAAGCGTATCTTCACTACAGACAATCAGCTTGCCATCCTGCTGGACTATATCGCTGGGACGCCCCCGAATGAAAACAGTCCCTTCGTCCAGAACTCGATTGTAGAACTCTTCGTATGCCTTACCCACAGCTCTGAGGTCAATGTAGAATTCATAGATTTTAGCCCCGGGGACATGCTCTCTTAGCAAGTGGCTTAATTTCATCGAGTACATGCAGCACACCTGTGAGCAGTACTCATGAAAGTTCTGGTCACGGCTGCCCACGCAATGGACGAAGGCTACACTCTTAGGCTCTGAGCCATTTGTTAGCAAAATCTTGCCACCAGTAGGCCCGGCGGCATTGAGCATCCTCTCCAGCTCAAGGGCGGTAATGACATTATCTAGGCGACCATAGCCATACTGGTAGATGGGGGTGGGGTCAAAGGCATCGTAACCGGTGGCTACAATTATGTTGCCCACCTCTATCTCTTCATATTCATCTTCCACCTCATAATTGACAGCCTCTCGGTCGCAGAATCGCTCACAAAGCTTGCATTGGTCGGTCTTGAAGTGAATGCACTGCTCTCTATCAATTACCGGGACGTTGGGTACAGCCTGGGGGAGGGGAACTCCAATAGCGGCATTGGACGCCAGGGAAATTTCACTATGCACCATTTGCCTGCCGTAAAGGTCTTCAAGGGTGATGGCACCGGTAGGACAGACCTTGGCGCAAGCGCCACACCCGATGCATGCCTCGGAAATCTCGGCAAAAGGAGTAGTCACCTCCCGCTCGAAGCCCCGTTTCTGAAAACTGATGGCATTTGCGCCGACCACCTCTTCACACATGCGGGTGCACAAGCCGCAGAGGATACATAATTCCTCCTTCACCCTGAATCTCGGCTTGTCAACGCCATATTCTTGGGCCAGCTGCTGTATCTTCTCGGCACTGGGGCAGCGAGCCAGCAGCAGCTCGACCAGCATCTTGCGGGCACTCGTCACCCGGGGGGTATCCGTGTTTACCACCAGCCCTTCCTCCACAGGATACTGACAGGAGGTAACCAGACTCGTCGTTCCCCGGCTAGTTATCTCTACAGTGCAGAGGCGGCAGGCACCATAGGGCTTGAGCGCTTCATGGTAACAGAGGGTGGGGATATCAATACCAGCACTTTTTGCCGCTTCAAGAACTGTCATCCCCTCCTCAGCTTCGACCTTTTTGCCATTGATTTCCAAATTTATCCCATTCATCGGTCACTCACCTCTTACTTTATTGTTCCTCTAGATCACAGCTCAGGCACCGCTGTGCTTCTTCCATGGCAATCTCTCGGGTATAACCAAGCTCTACCTCCTTAAAGCTACGAAGCCGTTCCTCAATTGATAGCGATGGTATTGGCAACCGAGGTTTCTCTTCTTCCTTGACCTTCACCAGTGCTGGTGCTACCTCAGGCGATGCCAGCACTTCCTCAATCATGCCATCGCCACCAAGATGCTTATCTATTGAAATTGCCACTTGCCTTCCGGCGGCAATTGCTTCGATTACTGAGGCAGGTCCGGTTACAGCATCACCGCCAGCAAAGACACCTTCTTTAGTAGTGGCAAGGGTATCTGGATCTACCTCAAGCGTACCTGCCTTAGCGAGCGGAAGCCCCAGCTTGGCAGGTATTTCAGGGGTTTGCCCAATGGCAGCAATGACGTTATCAAAGCTCATGGTAAACTCACTACCCTTAATTGGCTCTGGGCGTCGCCTGCCGCTGGCATCCACTTCACCAAGCCTCATACGAATACATTCCATCTTGAGTTCGCTATTTTCCCTGACTATCTTCGATGGTGCGGCAAGAAAATCAATCTTCACCCCTTCACGCAGCGCCTCTTCTACTTCCTCTGGAGAGGCAGGCATCTCCTGCCGGCTACGTCGGTAGATAATGGTCACTTCTTTAACCCCCAATCGGAGGGCAACGCGTGAGGCATCTATGGCAGCATTACCACCACCGATGACGGCCACCCTATTGCCTAACTCAGGCTTTTCACCTAGGTTTACCGATCTCAGGAAGGATACGCACTCTACTACCCCAGGGCTATCCTCACCCTCTACCCCTAATTTGATGCCTTGGTGGGCACCAATAGCAGCAAAAACAGCATCATAGCCGTCTTTCAGAAGCTGGTCGACCGAATCAACCCTTGTGTTTGTCCTTATCTCTACCCCAACGCCCTTTATTAGCTCAATCTCTTTGTTGAGTACCTCTCCGGGTAAGCGATACTCGGGAATGCCTGTCCTCATCATGCCACCTGGCTGGGACAGCGCCTCAAAGACAGTGACAGCATGGCCCAGCTTTGCTAAGTAATAACCTGCTGTAAGTCCAGCTGGTCCTGAACCAATGATAGCCACACGTTTGCCTGTGGGCTTAGCCCCCTTTCTTATCTGCCCTTTCAGCCTCCCATCCTGTTCGGCAACAAAGCGTTTAAGTGCCCTAATGGCAATGGGCTCCTCTATCTCACCCCTCCGGCACTTGGTTTCACAGGGATGGAAGCAGACATATCCACAGATTGAGGGGAAGGGTATCTTTTCCCGAATTACCGCTGCTGCCTCAGTAAATTTGCTATCAGCAATGGCGCGGACGTATCGCGGTACATCAATTCCAGCAGGACAGGCGTTTCGGCAAGGCGCGATGACAAGTGCCTTACAGACGCCGGCAGGGCAGCGCTTCTTTTTGATGTGCGCCTCATACTCATCCCTGAAATAGCGTATCGTAGTAAGCACTGGATTCGGTGCTGTTCCCCCCAGAGCACATAACGAGGTGTCTCTAATTGTCTCAGATAGCTCCTCAAGAAGCTCAATATCACCCTCTCTACCTCTCCCCTCGGTGATGTCGGTCAGAATCTCGTACATCCTTTCAATACCCTCTCGGCAGGAGAGGCACTTGCCACAGGATTCACCCTTGAGAAAATCAACAAAGTACTTAGCCACATCCACCATGCAAGTGTCCTCATCCATAACAATCATCCCACCCGAACCCATAATGGCTCCTACCTCTATCAACCGGGCATAATCTATTGGCAGGTCTAGGAACTGCTGAGGGATGCAACCGCCCGAGGGCCCGCCAGTCTGTACCGCCTTGAATCGTTTACCGTCGGGGATGCCACCACCCACATCGTAAACAATTTCTCTAAGGGTGATACCCATAGGTACTTCTACCAGACCGGTATTGTTAATCTTTCCTACCAGTGAGAACACCTTCGTTCCTTTACTAGTCTCTGTTCCATACTGAGAATACCAATCGGCACCTCTAGCCAGTATGACTGGGACATTAGCCCAAGTTTCTACGTTGTTAATATTGGTTGGTTTACCCCACAGGCCACTCTGGGCGGGATAAGGAGGCCTCAATCTAGGCTCTCCCACTCTCCCTTCCAAGGCGGCAATAAGGGCGGTTTCCTCACCACAGACGAATGCCCCAGCTCCTCTGTCTACCTTGATGTTAAAATTGAAACCAGAGCCAAAGATGTTTCTTCCAAGTAGCCCATACTTTTCAGCTTGGTTGATAGCTATACCGATGTTCTTTACTGCCAGGGGATACTCGGCGCGCACATAGATATAACCTTCTTTGGCACCGATAGCATAGGCACCAATAAGCATTCCCTCCAACACACTATGAGGGTCTCCCTCAAGGATACTCCTATCCATGTAAGCCCCAGGGTCACCCTCATCGCCATTACAGATTATGTACTTAATATCGCCCGCAGCCTGATGACAGATTTCCCATTTTCTCCCAGTAGGAAATCCGGCACCCCCTCGTCCCCTTAAACCTGACTTCTTAACCTCGGCAATCACCTCTTCTGGACTAAGCTCTTTGAGAACCTTATATAAAGTGTGGTAGCCCCCCCGGGCAATATACTCTTCAATATTCTCAGGATTGATAAAACCACAATTTCTCATCGCAATCTTGAATTGTTTGCTGTAAAAGGGGAGCTGTTCATAAGTTGGTATTTCTTCCAGCTCCTCAGCCGACGAGTCCTTGGGATATGTCCAGCCTTTACCCTCTATCAGGTTCTCCTCCTTTTCGATCTTGGCCAATATCCATTCTTTCTTGAGTTTATCTTCAGCCAGGGCGCTAATTAGCTCTCGCCCTCTCTCCGGCGTCATCTCGTGGTAGGTTATTCTCGGTCTCCTTGGCTGCAAGACGTCGACGAGAGGCTCTTTCTGGCAAAAACCAATGCAGCAAGTTGGCGAAATAACCCAATCCAGTTTTTGTTTCTCAACCTCTTCCGATATAGCCTCATATACCTCCCCAGCTCCAGTAGCCAGGCCACAGGTGCCCATGCCAACCATGATTTTTGTCTTTTTAGGGTAGAGCAGCTTCATCCCCTTTTCTTTAATTTGCTGTAAGTCATCCAAAGTTCTTATCTTCATAAGAATTCCCCCCTATTCAAACCTTTTCAGTATCCCCTCTACCTTGTCTCGTTTTAGCCGACCATAGGTCTTTTCATCGATTCTCATTACTGGGGCTAGGCTACAGCAACCTAAACAGCGCACGATTTCCAGGGTAAATCGCTGATCGGCAGTGGTTTCACCGGGTCTTACACCTAGGTTGCCTTGGATTTTGTCCAAGACCCTACCTACGCCGCGCACATGACAGGTGGTACCCAAGCAGGCACTGATAATATGACGCCCTCTCGGTTCAAAGCTAAAGGCAGCGTAAAAAGAAGCTACCCTGAGTACGTGAGTCAATGGGATTTCCAATTTCTCAGCGATTCGCTCGATAGCTTCTCTGGAGAGAAAACCGCATTCCCTTTGAACATCGTGCAGAACCCCAATGAGACTCTTCTTTTCAGCACCATGTTGCTCTACAATCTGGTCGACCTTATTGAGTTCTATATTAACCGCCATTCTGATTACCTCCCTGCTCAACCCTCTTTATTACCAGGTCGCCTTTCTTGATTACCCTCTGCACTGGTACAATAACGGCTGGACAGATGTTCCAGCAGATGCCACATCCATTGCATTTATCAATGTCAACATAGCGTGCCTTTTTTCTTATCTTGACCTTAAAGTTGCCCACATAACCCGAAACCTCATCTACTTCGCTATAGCTCATTAGCTCAATATTGGGATGAGCACCTACATCACTCATCTTGGGAGTGAGGATACAGGCTGAGCAATCCAAGGTGGGGAAGGTCTTGTCTAACTGGATCATGTGCCCCCCGATGCTCGGCTCCCTTTCCACCAGGTAAACCTTGTTCCCGGAATCTGCTATCTCCAGAGCTGCCTGAATGCCAGCGATGCCGCCACCTACAACTAGGGTATTGGGATTGACCGGGACTTTCCTAATCTCTAACGGCTCCTGATAGAAAACTCGCCTTACGGCGGCACTCACCAGAGCCTTGGCTTTCCCAGTAGCTGCCTCCCGGTCTTCAGTTGTCCAGGAACAATGCTCTCTAATGTTAGCCATGTCAAACAGGTAGCGATTCAGCCCGGCACTCTCACAAACATGGCGGAAGGTGCGCTCGTGCATGTGCGGGGAGCAGGAAGCTACCACCACCCGGTTGAGCTCCATATCCTTAATATCTTGTCTAATGAGGTCTTGTCCCGGGTCAGAGCACATATACTTATAATTTCGAGCAATTACTACTGAAGGTAATCCTTGGGCATACTCAGTAACCGCATTTACATCGACTGTCCCGGCGATATTGCTACCGCAGTGACAGATATAGACTCCGATTCTCGGCTCCTTATTCTCCATATGTCACACCTCCTTAGGTTTATACTGCTGGTTCAGCCACCTTAGTGTATGGTGCCAGAACCGCTTCAGCTGAAACTATAGATTTATCCAAAGCTAATGCTTTAGGTTCGACGCCTAGAGCCAAACCTAGTAACTGAGTAAAGAACAAAATAGGGAGGTTGTATTTGGTCTTAAACTTACTATTGACCATACCCTGGTATGCATCTAGATTGGTCTGACACAAGGGGCAGACGGTGACAATACACTGGGCGCCATTGCTGGCAGCGCTCTCAAGCAGCTTGCGAATCAAACCCAAAGCTATATCCACCTCAGGTATGACTAATTCGCCGCCACAGCAACGGTCTTTTAGTGGGAAGGGCACAGACTCTGCCCCTAGGGTAACTATCAAATGGTCTATCGATTGAGGGTTCCACGGGTTGTCGAAACCAGGTTCCGTGCGAACCAGTTGACACCCGTAATAGGGAGCCACTTTCAGCCCGTGAAGCGGTTTTACCGCCTTGGATTTAATAACGTCAAGCCCGATATCGTTATAGATAACCTCAAACAGGTGGCGTACCCTGACTCCTCCTTCATACTTCAGTTCAGCAGCAGCCAAGCATTCGTCAACCTTAGCCTTGAGGTCAGGATATTCCTTAAGCTTAGAATTCGCTCCATTTAATGTGGTGTAACAGGAGCTACAGGGTGTTACCAAATCAAGCCCCGTCTTTTCGGCTAAGGCTAAGTCACGAGCAGCCACGGAAAGTGCTTCAAGCTCATTGGTCGAGCCGTAGGGTACTGACCCACAGCAGTTCCAGTCTTCCAGCTCAATTAGCTCCATGCCGAGGGGACCAGCCACAGCCTGTGTAGATTGACCATAAGCCACTCCCGTACCTTCGGAGCAAGAGCATCCGGGGAAGTAGGCGTAATACTTCATCGTGCACCTCCTAAAGCCCGGGCTTTTTCCACGATAGTTTTGAGTTGCTCGCTTCCTTTTATTTTGGTCGGCTTAAGCGCCATGCGTCCGTGTGACCGCAGTTTTAGCGCTATCGGAAGCATCTTAATGGTAGCCAAGGGGTTTATCTTCCCGGTAGGTATAGTTGATAGGTAAAATCTCATCATCATTCCCAGCTCATGGACACGCCCGTATTTCTTAATGGAGTCGATAAAGACTCGATGCATAGCTGCGGCGGTTCTGCCCAAGGTTAGCCCATGACTAGTGGCTACACGTTCAAGGGCATGCATGAGCTCGGTAATCTTAACACCCCTGGGGCAACGCACTGTGCAAAGGTAGCAAGATGCGCAAATCCACATCGTATTGCTGGTTAGGACATCGTAACGCCTCCCCGCCCGGATCATGGCGATGGTTCTTCGGGGCGAATAGTCCATCTGAGCCACATTGGGGCAGGATGATGAACAGGTACCACATTGGGCACACCAGCGAACGGTTTCGCCACCCGGGGTGGAGGAGATCTCATCCGGAAAGGGTGTAGGTGCTGCTGGCTCAATAGATTCTACCTCGGGCATTGCCTCCAACTCGCTAACCGGGTCTAGGTAGTGTGTAGTTTCGTTGGGTTTCTTCCCTGTTTTGACCATGAGGTGAGCTTTTGTTCCCATCTGTTACATCCTTTCTTTGTAGCCTACGCGTGCAAATACGAGGCACGGACCGACTCTTTAGGTTATCAACTTGTTTCTGGTGGGCTGGCTCTTTCCGAGCCATATTAGGTCATCGATGCTGAAATCTTGATATTCTTGAGGCTGAATAAGCTCAATCTTGAGGGTATAGAGGTGTTTGACCGCTTCATTAACCATGCATACTAACCATGAAGTAAGCCTTTGTCGCCGTTTTAGCTTATCAAATTGGTTCCTGGGTGTCAAGACAACATAAAATTCGCCAGAGGCGCGATGAAAAGCCAGAAAACTTTCCCCAGACTGGTATCTTACTTCTTCTCTTCCAATTTCTTGAGTTCTTGGTAAGCCTTGGTTACCTCCGCTACGGAAGTTTCATCTTCTAAGGTGGTAAGGTCACCGAGACTGGCGCCAGTAGCCACAGCCTTTAGAACTCGCCGCATAATCTTGCCGCTCCTCGTCTTGGGTAGCATACTTACAAAGTAGACCTCGTCAGGGGTGGCTATTGGCCCTACCATTTTCCGCATGTGCTTGGCCAGCTCTTCCTTCAGGCTTGGGGAGGGGCTAACCTCCTCTTTCAGTCTGGCAAAGATGACGATGCTCTCGCCCTTTATCGGGTGAGGTTTACTCACTACCGCTGCCTCAGCTACCTGAGGATGGGAGACGGCGGCATCCTCAAGTTCAGCCGTACCTATTCTATGCCCGGCAACCTTGAGCACCTCATCAGCCCTTCCTAAAATCCAGAAGTATCCCTCCCTGTCCTTTACTGCATAGTCACCGGTGTAATACATACCCGGGAACCGTGACCAGTACGCTTCCTTATAGCGCTCCGGGTTACCGTGCACACCGAGAAGCATGCCTGGCCATGGTTTCCTTATTACCAGGGAACCCCTTTCCTCAGGGGGCACCGGCTTACCATCTTCGTTGACCACGTCAGCAACTATCCCGGGTAATGGGAATGTTGCCGAGCCCGGCTTCAATGGGACGCACTCTATCCCTGGGGCGGGTGATATCATGATGCCACCGGTTTCCGTCTGCCACCAGGTATCAACAATAGGGCACCTCTCCCCACCTATATGCTGGTAATACCACAGCCACGCCTCTGGATTAATCGGCTCTCCGACGCTTCCCAGTAACTCCAGGCTGCTGAGGTCGTGCTTGCGGAGCCATTCTTCACCATGCCCCATGAACATCCTGATGGCGGTGGGTGAGGTATAAAATATGGTAACCCCATATTTTTCGATAATGTCCCACCACCTATCAATGGTAGGATAGTCTGGGGCTCCTTCATAAAGGACTATGGCTGCTCCATGTGCCAGGGGGGCGTATACTATCGAGCTATGCCCGGTAACCCAGCCCACATCTGCCGAGCACCAGTAGACCGAATCCTCTCTAAGGTCAAAGACCCATTTGTAGGTAGCATAATTGTAGACCAGATAGCCACCAGTGCTGTGGACAATCCCTTTAGGCTTGCCCGTAGTACCCGAGGTATAAAGGATGTAGAGCGGGTGGTTCGACTCTACCGGCTCAGGTTCAACATAAGCCGCCGCTTTTTCAAGCAGGTCATGGAGCCAGAGGTCTCTGGGTGACTTCATGCTGACCGGGGCATCCGCCCTCTTGACCACGATAACCGTCTCCACTGAGGGGCACATAGCCACGGCATCATCAGCAATGTTTTTCAGCGGCAACACCTTCCCCCTCCTGAACCCTCCGTCAGCGGTTACTAGCAGCTTAGCTTGGACATCGTTGACCCTGTCAGCCAGAGCCTGAGCGCTGAAACCGGAAAAGATTACCGTATGGATAGCGCCAATCCTGGCACAAGCCAGCATGAAAATAGGCAGTTCCGGTATCATGGGCAGGTATAAGACAACCTTGTCCCCCTTACCCACTCCGCAATTTTTCAGGACGGAAGCGAACTTGTTAACTTCACTCGATAGCGTTGAATAGCTCAAAACCCTAACATCCCCTGACTCGCCTTCCCAGTAGATAGCTACTTTGCTCTTTCGCCAGGTCTTAGCATGACGGTCAACGCATATATATGATGCGTTCAATTGCCCGCCGACAAACCATCTAGCAAATGGAGGCTGCCAATCTAGCACCTTGTCCCAGGTTTTGAACCAATCCAGCTGGCGTGCCTGTTCAGCCCAGAATTCTTCTGGCGTTCTTATTGACCTCTCGTAGACATCGGTGAGTCTCTTCATAGGCCAATACTTCGACTCAAACGGCAGGGATATGTGCGACATATTCTGATTCCTTTCTAGCCTTGCTCTTCTTTAAGCAGGTCGGTGAACACTTCGGTGTGGTATACTTCGTGGTCTCTTATGCGTAGGAGAAGCTCTTTCAGGTCAGGGTCTTTAACCTCCATATTTCAGCTATTATCCTACCCGCTGCCCACTATTATAATAAATGACTGTCACCTTGCCAAGGGGTTATTGGTCACTTCTAGCGACAAGGCGTCCAGTCATCATATAAAGTTTAATCCCAGGCACTACCCTATTAACCCAGCCCCCTTTTCTATTTGGATTTCTTGATATAAACCTTGTATCCGCCAGCTTCTTCCTCAATACCCAACAGCTCGTTTCCGGTGGCGCGGCACCAAGCAGGCATGTCCTCCTTGATCCCCTCGTCGTCGGCTAAAATTTCCAGCACCTGCCCTATATCTAGCTCCTTGAGCTTTTTGGCAGTGTGGGCAATGGGCATGGGGCAATAGAGTCCAATGCAGTCTAGGGTAGCGTCTGCTTTCATAGCTCCGCTTCCTCCTCAAATAAATAGGTTGACATTTCCCTCTTTAGCCTCAGCCAAGTAGGTAGCCACACCAGCAAAACTGTCCACCTCGGGGATGAAGGCGTCCTTGGAGATACCCATAATACCCATAGAGGTGGTGCAGGCTATAAATTTAACCCCCGCCTCCCTGGCTGTAGCCATCAACTCATCGAGCGAAGGAAACTTGGCATCCCGCATTAACTTCCCCATCATCCACTTGCCCAGACCGAGCATGTGAAACTTGGATAAAGGCAATCTCTTGGAGCCACCCCGGTTCATGAAATTGAGCATCTTCCTCATTAGCCCCCGACTTTTAATCGGTCCCTGGTTCTTCTTGATGATATTGAGACCCCAGAAGGTGAAGAACATGCTTACCTCCATCCCCATAGAAGCAGCTCCTATAGCTATGTTGAAGGCGGCCAGGGCTTTGTCCATCTCGCCGCTGAATACCACCAGGGTAACCTTTTCTGGCATGGCAGCCCTCCTTATTTCCATTCTAGCTTGCCCCCACACTGGGGACAGACCGTTGCCTCCCTCACCACCGCTATCTGGCACTTAATGCAGTAGAGGAGGGTCACACTGCAAGGTCGGCAGTAGGGAAACCCGGCGGAAAGAATCTCCTCCTCACAATAGGGACAAAAACGCCTCCTCTCCTTTTTCTTTGGCTCTTCACACCTTTTCATCCTTCCTCCTTCCTTTGGTCTTCACCTTCTTGCGCTGCTTCTTTAGGTAGTCATCGATGGCCTTATTTAGGGCTTGGGCACCGAGGTTAGAACAGTGAAACTTATTCTTAGGCAGCCCCTCCAGTTCCTGAGCTACCAGCGCTGGGGTTATCTTTCTCGCCGCCTCCAGCGTCTTTCCCATAGCCATCTCACTCACGATGCTGGAGACAGCAATGGCTGCCCCGCAGCCGAAGGTCTTGAACTTGACGTCGCTGAGACGGTTATCTTTCACCTTGATATAGAAGGTCATCATATCCCCGCAAACAGGGTTCCCCACCTCGCCGATGCCATCGGCGTCCTCTATCTCCCCCACATTACGGGGATTCATGAAATGCTCCATCACTTTGTCACTATAAATAGGCATATTAGCTCCCCCCTTTCTGACCTTTCAGGAATTTGGCATAAAGTGGCGACATCTGCCGCAGTCTATCAACGATGGGCGGCAGCACCTCTAGAACATAGTCCACGTCCTCTTTGGTATTCTCCAGACCGAAGCTGAAGAGTAGCGAGCCCTGTGCTATCTCAGGGGGAATCCCCATGGCAGTGAGAACATGGGATGCCTTGAGTGCCCTTGAGGTGCAGGCCGAGCCGCTGGAGGCGGCGACACCTTTGCTGGAGAGAAGCAGGAGCATCGCCTCCCCCTCAATGAACTCGATACAGAAGCTGGCATTGCCGGGCAGGCGCTGGGTGGGATGTCCGGTGAGAATCATGTGCTCAATCCGGGACAGCAGCCCCTCAATTAACCTGTCTCGCAGGGCTGAGAAGCGGTACATTCTGGACTCCGTCTCCGCTTTGGCTAGCTCAGCAGCCTTTCCTAAGCCTACGATTGCCGGTACATTCTCGGTCCCAGCTCTCTTCCCCCCCTCTTGCACCCCGCCGTCAAGGAAGGGGATGATGCGCACCCCCTTCTTGAGCCAGAGAGCACCAACTCCTTTGGGACCGTAGTACTGGTTACCAGCCAGGCTTAAAGCATCCACTGCCAATTCCTTCACATCTACCGGGATGGTGCCAGTGGTAGCCACAGCGTCGGTATGAAAAACTGCTCCGGCTTCTTTGGCTAACCTCGCTATCTCCCTGATGGGCTGGATGGTGCCTACTTCACCGTTGGCGTGCATGATGGAGACAAGAACCGTGTCCTTCCTGAGGCTTCGGGCCACTTCATCGGGGTCCACCATTCCGTACCTGTCTACAGGAACCTGGGTCATCTCAAAGCCCCGCTTCTCCAGGGTTCTGGCAGAGTGTAATACCGAAAAGTGCTCGATAGCTGAAACAACTATATGCTTGCCCCTAGATTGCTGAGCCAGAGCCAGCCCCTTGATAGCGAAGTTATTGGCCTCGGTGCCGCTGGAGGTGAAGATGACCTCCTCCGGCTGGGCACCAATGAGGGCTGCCACCTTGCCCCGGCCATCCTCTATAGCTTCCCTGGCCTCATCCCCCCAACCGTGCAGAGATTGGGGATTGCCATAAGCATCCTTGAGATAGGGCAGCATAGCCTCCAGCACTTCGGGCAATATTGGAGTGGTGGCAACGTTGTCCAGGTAAACCTTTCTCATTTCCTGCCTCCAATAGCTGTCACAAAGACTAGAACATGGTGCCTTCCTTATTCTACCACTTTCTAACAAGAATTCATCCTCACTTCACAAGGAATAAGGAGGCGTTCCTCTGGCTATTGCTTTAACCATGTCCAAGATAGAAGGCCAGAATTGCCTGTGGTGTGCTCCCTTTCCAAGCATTGGCTTTTAATGGTATATTTTATTATTAATGAACTGGGTACAAGTTTTGTTTAATTCCTGCGTCACTGGTAGCCTTTACCTGATTTCGGCGGTGGCTCTTACCCTTACCTATGGTCTTTCCCGTTTCCCCAATTTTGCCCATGCCGAATTTATGGCTTTTGGTGCCTATATGGGCTATTTTGTCGCCGAGCAACTAGGCTTGGGGTTTCCCTTTAGCTTTATTGTCGCTTTCTTAGCTTCGGGGGCATTGGGAGTTCTAAGCTACAAGGGAGTGTTCCAGCCACTAGCCAAGCGTGGAGCAAGTATAATCCACCTGATGATAGCTTCGATAGCTCTAGGTTTTATCGTCAGACACTCCGTTGGGGAGATTTGGGGCTGGGCACCCCTCGCCTTCAGGGTTGTCTGGACTTCTTTTGACGTGGGAATGATGCGAGTTACCGGGATTT
>Ga0209978_10000350_pt1 | contig 16931 bp, 13 predicted proteins | sample BentaG_FD_182805 | JGI IMG/M metagenome (GOLD analysis project Ga0209978, IMG submission 182805) | Deep subsurface microbial communities from South Atlantic Ocean to uncover new lineages of life (NeLLi) - Benguela_00093 metaG (SPAdes)... | ecosystem: Environmental > Aquatic > Marine > Oceanic >... | reverse complement strand
CGAGCGGTCTGAGGCGAAAAGGCTGATTGAGCTTCTGGGAAAGTCGCGCTGCTCCAGCACTTTGATGAATTCCTGCCCGACAAGCCCAGTGGCACCAACAATAGCCAGTTTATATCCCTTCATTATCCCTTACCCTTCCTATAAACCAAGCAGAGTATCCAAGCCATAGATTAGTCCCTGGCGTTTAACTACTTCCTTAATGGCTAGTATAACCCCTGGCATATAGCACTCTCGACCAACAGTATCATGCCGTATGCTTAGTGTTTGTCCCTGTCCGCCCAAGATAACCTGTTGGTGAGCCAGAAGACCCGGCAAACGCACGCTATGAATAGGTATATCCTCAACTTGTTTGCCTCGGCTATCTGAGGTCTTCCTTTGTTGCGGGGATAGGGAGAATGGCTTGTCTCTGGCTTCGGCCATTGCTTTGGCAGTGGCTAAGGCAGTCCCTGAAGGAGAGTCGGCTTTCTGAGGGTGATGTAGCTCTATAATTTCGGCACAGTCAAGGTATTTGGCAGCTATCTTGGCCAGGTGCATCATTAGAACCGCGCCAAGAGCAAAGTTTGGCGCTACCACTGCCCCAACCTTATGAGCCATCGCTAAGCGCCTAATCTCACTAATTTCATCAGCGGTTAACCCGGTAGTCCCTATTACCAAGTTAACACCCTTTTTAGCCGCTTCACGCACGGCTGGCATAGTAGCCTCAGCCGTGGTGAAATCTACCAATACATCAGGCCGGCAACTGGTGAAGATATAATCTAAGTCGGAAGAAAAGGGTACTGTACCTGAGCTATCAGGTAGAGGCAGCAAACCCTCAGCAACCTCTGCTTCCAGAGCGCCTACTACCTGCATCCCAGGCTCATGGCATACCGCTTTAATTACCACTCGCCCCATCTTGCCCACCGCCCCGTTTGCTACCACTCTTATCTGCTTCATGACTTTTCCTAGTCGGTTAGAATTCTTATCTCAAACTAAATAGTTTACCTTTTTGGGTACTGCCTATTCCTGGGACTGTAGGGGCGCTGTGCCGGGCGATTCCCATGTTGGTCTCTTGGTGGGTATTTTGGCGATTGTGAATCACCTGCTCCCCCCTTACTCACCCCAGAAAGTGGTTCAAGCAAAGCCTTTCGTGACAGGTTTATTCTGCCCATATTATCAATGCTGATTACCTTGACCATAACCTCATCGCCTACTTTAACTATATCTTCAACATTGGCTACCCGATATTCAGCTAACTCGCTAATGTGAACCAGCCCTTCTTTACCAGGCAAAATTTCTACCATGGCCCCGAAGTTTAGCAGGCGAGTTGCTTTTCCAGTATAGATACTGCCAACTTCCACATCTTTGGTTAGATTTTCAATCCTTTCGATGGCTTTACGAGCAGCTTCCTCATCTGGTGAGCCGATAACCACGTTGCCTTCATTGTCAATATCAATAGATGTTTTAGTTTCATCAATAATTGACCTGATTGTTTTACCCCCGGTGCCAATTACGCTACCAATTTTATCTGGGGAAATCGTTATTTTATACATTCGTGGCGCATACCGGCTGACCTCAGGACGGCTGGAGCTAATCGTCTGTTGCATTGCATCCAGAATAAACAGCCGGGCCTCTTTAGCTTGACTTAGTGCCTCTCCCAAAATTTCTAAGTTTACGCCCGTGAGCTTAATATCTAATTGTAGCGCAGTTATGCCTTCAGCAGTGCCAGCTATCTTAAAGTCCATATCCCCGTAGGCATCCTCCAAACCCTCAATATCAGTTAAAATGGCATAGCCACCTTTCTCATCGGTAATCAAACCCATAGCTAGTCCGGCTACGGCGCTCTTTATCGGTATTCCGGCATCCATTAGAGACAGACTTGAAGCGCAAACACTGGCCATAGAGGTACTGCCACTGGAGCTAAGGACTTCGGAAACAAGGCGAATAGTATAAGGAAAGTCCTCATCTTTAGGCAGTACCGGTATAAGAGCCCGCCCGGCGAGAGCACCATGCCCAATCTCACGACGACCGGGGGTGCCGATGCGTTTCACCTCACCAGCGGAGAATGGAGGGAAATTATAGTGGTGGATGAAGCGCTTGCTTTCCTCTATACCCAATCCATCAAGCTGCTGCTCCTGCCGGATAGAACCCAGGGTGGTAATGGTTAGTACCTGGGTTTCACCCCGAGTAAATAGCGCTGAGCCGTGGGTGCGGGGCAGAAGTCCCACTTCACAGCTGACAGGCCGAACCTCGGTCAAACCACGCCCACCGCCACGCTTCCCCCCTTCCAGAATGTTAGCTCTCACTTTAGCCTTAATCTTTGTCTCCAGGGCAGCAACTATATCTTCCTCCGAGAATGACTCTCCCAGGCTCTCCACAAGCTCTTTCTTGAGACTATCGAGCGCCTGTCCACGCTGCGATTTCTCCGGTTGCCCTAAAACCTGGGCAAGCCTTTCATCAGCTATTGGTGAAATGGCTGATACCGCCTCAGGATTAACCTCAGTGGCAGGAGCTTCTACCTTGGGTTCACCACAAGCCTGCTGAAGCTGCTCCTGAAGCTTGATAATATCCTGGTTTACCCCGTGACCAAGCTTAATTGCCCTGGTAACAATATCTTCTGAGACCTCCCGAGCTCCTGCCTCTACCATTACCACCGCTTCCCTGGTACTAGCCACAACAAGGTCGAGCAGGCTGTCTTCAAGCTGGGCTAAAGTTGGATTAAGTATCATTTCGTCATTAATATAGCCAACACGGACGGCACTCACCGGACCATCAAATGGCACTTCCGATATTGATAGAGCCGCTGAGCCACCAATAACCGCCAGAATATCAGGGTCGTTTTCCTGGTCAGCGGAAAGGACGGTAATTACGAGCTGAATATCATTTCGCCAGCCTTTGGGTAAAAGCGGACGTAGCGGGCGGTCGGTAAGTCGACTGGCTAAGGTTGCCTCCTCACTGGGACGCCCTTCTCGCCTGATAAAACCGCCGGGAATCTTACCGGCCGCATATAGCCTTTCTTCGTAGTCAATGGTCAGCGGCAGAAAATCTATCCCTTCTCGCGGTTCACTGCTGATACAAGCCGTAACCAGGACCACGGCATCCCCATAGCGGACAGTTACCGCGGCATTTGCCTGTCTGGCAAGCTTCCCCACGTCTACGGTGAGGTTCCTGCCCCCAATTTCACATTTAAAAGACTGAGATTTCACTATCAAAACTCCTCCTGTTCAAACTGCTGTAAATTTTATACTTAAGGCGTTACTTGCGAAGACCAAGCTTGGCAATTAGCTTACGATATCGACCAACATCCTCTCTGCTCAAGTAAGCCAACAGCCTTCTCCTTTTCCCGACGAGCTGAAGCAAGCCGCGTTGCGTGTGATAATCATGCCGATTAGCCGCCATATGCTCGGTTAGCTGGTTTATCCTTTCCGTGAGCAGGGCTATCTGGACCTCGGTCGAGCCGGTGTCGCCATCGCTCCGCTTAAATTTGTTCACAATATCTTCTTTTTTCTCTTTTTCCAAAGTAACTTTATTCCTCCTCAACGACGCAAAATACAATAATCCAGTTTACCCACTTCGCTTTTTAACAGCTAATTTTAGCACAAAACACATTTCAATATCTAGGCAAAGTAAAAAGCTGGGGAGACCACTTGGTAGTAAGGATAAAAAAGGAACGATTTTAAATAGGAAATAGCCCCTTAACAATTGAATAGGATGGCTATACTCGAAAGGATATCTACAATAACCGGATATCTATTACTTCACCTGGTTTAATCCTTTGCAAGTAGTTTATTTTCTTCTGGTTCTCAAACCTGACAATGAGTGGATAGAAGTCATCTTGAGGCACATAGAAGCTTGCGTATCCCTGCTTATCGGTTCTATAATGGCCCAACCCAACAGCTATAACCTCAGCTCCATCAACGGGCTTCCACTCTTTGTCAAGAACCCTAATCTTACTAGCACGCCAGAACAGAAGGTATCTGGCGATTAACTGCCTTAGTTCTCCTATGCTGTTATGGGCTGGCATCTTGGTTGCTTGATTAAGCACATCCTCCTCAAATTCCCCCCATCTTTTAGGAATTTGCCAATCGTCTCCATATTTATGACGCAGATATTCCTCGGGTGGGTTAGGCACGTAGAACTTCTCACCAAGAAAGGTTATTTCTTTTAAATTAGTAAACAAACTAAGAGGAGTTTTGAGGAAGGGAAATTGAACTATATAATCATCAATAATTTTAAAGCATATCCAGTCGCATCTTATTGACAACTTTACGAGCGGTAAATATATAATAGAATCCCCACGCTTTATTCTGGTGAGAAAACCGTTATTCCTGAAGGCAACTACAATTTGATCTAGTGACTCCTCGGTCAATCCATGAAGACCTATGACCGAGCCTATATCTACATCAATATCCCATGGAATAAATCCGTTATCTCTAATCGCTCCAAGACAGGTGCTCTGTCGCAGAAAGAAAGTTACTCCAAAACTACCTAAGATTTGTTTCACTTCTTTTAAAACTTTGATGGCATTACTTATATCTATTGTTTCTTTTGATTCTATCCATTTGTCCAATTCTTTATTATCGGCAACATTAAATCTATCCATTACACTTCCTCTCCATCGGACTGAGGGTTCAATCCCTTGTATGCCGTGGGCTTGGGACTTTGATTTTATTTCTACGCAGAGAGTTTGTCAATATAAAAAGGGAACGTTTTTAGATACGCAGAAGCATCTTAACAACTGAATAGTATATGGAACAAACTGTTTCAGTGGTTAGCTATCATAAATCTAGTTTGAAGGTTAGCCATTATCAGGTCTCCTTCGTGTTCGTTCATCTTCTGGATGATAGCTTCAGCCAGCTTACCCAATAGTGGAATAGGTACTTTGTACTCTATCGTTAAGGTCACCCTTGTTTTATTTTTCCAAGAACGAAATGTCCATGCTATTGTACTCGTTATACCTCCCTTGGTTTCAACAACGAAGAACCGATGCGGGACTATTTGAGTACATTCCGCTGTACCCTCAAACCGCATCCCCACCATTTTATACACCCATCGGCCGCTGTGGCCACCGTTGGGTAACGATTGTATATCTTTTATCTCCACCAAGCTAGGCCAGAACTCCGGCCAGTTGCTCGGTTCATGGATGTAGCCGAAGATTTTCTCTACAGGTGCTTCGACCCAAACCTCTTTATCAGCCTTTGCCATTCTCACTTTCTCCTTTTCTTCATACGGTATCAAGATGAATTCAGCCTAAATCACAAAGGCACTAGACACCTTGAAATATTCAAAATTTTATGCTGCCTCCTCTTACATTACACCCCAGTAAGCTTTATATATGCTATGTGCAGCAAGTGCTGTTTAACTAACAATGGCACCAGCCACCGCCATTAAGTTAAGCGGTTCCAGTACCCTTTCTTACCTTCATCTTCCCTGACCCCAGTATTATTTTTATCGTAGTTTCACATGTTGGAACTTGAGTTTAGCCCTCATTGAAGGGAATGTCAATACCCCAAAATAAGGAACGTTTTTATGAAGAAGGTACCAGTAGAGTTCGTTTGACCCGACAGGCTTTGGGGAGTATAGTAGTAAATGTATCGCCAAGAGTGGCTACGCTAAAAAGAAGTTCTAGTGAGGCTGCTTATTAAGAGGAATTAAAAGGGGCGAAGCCCCTTTAATAAATTCCCTTCCCTCTCCCCTTATGAAGGGGAGAGGGATAAAGAGTGAGGGGTTAGTAAACAATCTCTTTTAGTTAGACCCATTGCGGGTGTCATCTTCCTATCTGCCATGAATATTGCTGTTTGCCAGATTAGACTACGCCTACCCGAAAATCTATCCCTCAAGGGCAAGAGGCAGGTGCTGAAATCCATTACCACCAAGGTCGGCAACAAATTTAACGTTTCGGTGGCTGAGGTTGACGACCACGACCTGTGGCAACTGGCTACGCTGGGAATTTGTTGCGTCAGCAATAGCAAGCGGCATGCTAATGAAATCCTGTCAAAGGTAGTGGACTTTATTACTAACAGCCGGTTTGATGTAGAAATACTCGACTACGAGATTGAAATTCTGTCGGTTTAGCGAGGTGTAATGAATTCCTCAGCCTTTCTCCACCACCTTACCACTCAACCTACTTATAAGGACCAGGTTGTTCATATTGAGCATATTCCACCCCGCGACGCCAGTTATGCTGAATTAGATGAGCCTCTGGTATCCAGCCTGCAAGATTGCCTTAATGAACACGGATTATTACCCCTTTATACCCACCAGGCCGAAGCGGTGAATAATGTCCGGCAGGGCAAGAATGTGATGGTATCAACATCAAGCGCCAGCGGTAAAACCCTGTGCTATAACACCCCCGTTTTGGAGGCAATTCTAACCGAGCCAGGTAGTTGTGCCCTTTACCTTTTCCCCACCAAAGCCCTGGCTCAGGACCAGTTACGTGGTTTGCAGGAACTATTCTGCCCCCCTCTACTCAAGGTGGAGGAATTTGCCACCTTTGATGGTGATACTCCCCAGGCAGAGCGGGCCGGGATAAGGAAGCGGGCAAGGATAATACTTACCAATCCGGATATGCTCCATATTGGCATACTGCCCAATCACCAGTCCTGGTCAAGGCTACTGCGCCACTTGAAGTATGTGGTGGTAGATGAAGCCCACGTCTATCGTGGTATTTTTGGCTCTCATGTTGCTGGCGTGCTGCGCCGCCTGCGCCGCCTGTGTAACCTTTACGGCTCAACTCCTCAGTTTATCTGCTGTTCAGCCACGTTAGCCAACCCCGGTGAGCATGCCGAAAGACTGGCAGGCATACCTTTTACCGTGGTTGACAATGATGGCTCTCCTCACGGCAAAAAAGATTTCGTCTTCTGGAATCCACCTATTATAGATGAGGCTAAGAGTGTTAGGCGCAGCGCTAATAGTGAAGCTACCAACCTGTTTACCGAGCTGGTCAGCCACCGTATCCGCACCCTGACTTTTGCTCGCACTCGCCGGCTAACCGAGCTTATTTATACCTACTCAAGACGAAAGCTAGAAGAAGCTAGAACGGCTCTGGCCAAGAAAATCAAGCCCTATCGGGCTGGCTATCTACCGCAGGAACGGCGTCAAATAGAGCAAGAACTCTTTAGCGGTCAACTTCTGGGAGTGGTGGCGACTACCGCTTTAGAGCTGGGTATAGATATTGGTGACCTGGAGGCAACGGTGCTTACTGGCTATCCGGGGAGTATTGCCAGCACCTGGCAGCAGGCAGGCAGGAGTGGTCGGGGTAGAGACGACTCGCTGAGTTTTCTTATCGGGCTGGATAATCCCCTTGACCAGTATTTTATGCGCCACCCCGACTTTTTCTTTCAGAAAATCGTTGAGAATGCTTTGGTTAACCCCAGCAACCCCTATATCCTGAGAGCTCATCTCCTATGTGCTGCCTGGGAGATGCCATTGGAGAGTGACGAGGAGAAAATCTTCGGTTCTGCCTCAAACCAGGAAAGGGCGGAATTGGAGAGGAAAGGGCTGCTTAAGGAGCGTAATGGCAGGTGGTATCTTCCACCGGCTATTGCCTACCCGGCTCAAGGTATCAATATTCGTTCTACCACTTGGGAAAACTTCGCCATTATTGATACTTCAACTGATTCCTTACTGGAGACTATAGAGGCCAGTGTCGCCTTTTTCCAGGTGCATCCCGGTGCCATCTACCTCCATCAGGGTGAATCCTATTTGGTCACCGAGCTTGACCTGGCTAACCGCACTGCCTATGTCGAGCCGACTACGGCAACTTATTACACCCAGGCTAGGGACCTCACCGATTTGCATATTATCAAGACCATCCGCAGTAAAAGCCACGCCGGAACCAAAGTATACCTAGGTGAGGTGGAAGTTACCACCACTGTGGTTGGCTTCAGGAAGAAGGCACAATTCACCGAGGAGGTAATTAGTGAGGAGCCTCTTGACCTACCACCTCAACACTTCCCTACCGTGGCTCTATGGTTTGACCTGCCAGCCAAGGCTATTGCCCGGCTGGTCAAGGCTCAACTAGATTTCGCCGGAGGACTACATGCTGCCGAGCATGCGGCTATTGCCATCCTTCCCTTATTCGCTCTTTGCGACCGCAATGATATTGGTGGGGTATCCACCCCCACCCACCCCGATACCGGGAAAGCCCAGATATTTATCTATGATGCCTACCCCGGCGGCATCGGCATTGCCGAGAAGGGCTTCGACTTGATAGCAGAATTATGGCAGGCTACGCTGAAGGCGATTACAGAGTGCCCCTGCCAGGAAGGTTGCCCCGGTTGTATCCAGTCGCCCAAGTGTGGTAATAATAATAAACCCTTGGATAAGAAGGCAGCCCGGCTGCTGCTTCAAGGGTTACTCGCCAGAAGTGGTTAACTATAGAGGGGCTTCGCCCTTATAGAAAATATCTTCCCCTTCTCCTTCAGAGGAGAGTCAAAGAAATATCTTCCCCTTCCCCTTAATAAGGGGAAGGGGATAAAGGGGATAGGGTTGCTAAATATACTCTTTTTGTTGGAGGAACAATGATTACCATAGATATAGACCCGGTAGCCTTCTTAAATGTTAGATGGTATGGCATTATGATTGCCCTGGGCATTCTGGTGCTCATCCTGTGGACATTGTGGCAGGTAAAAAGGGGTGCCAATTTTTCCTACGAGACTGCTTTGAGTGCGGCTATAGTGGGCATTCCTTCCGGGGTAATACTTTCCAAGCTGCTTCATGTTGTTGACTGGTGGGATTACTACGTGCAGAACCCGGGGCAGATTATTGGGGCTTCCGGTCTAACTGCCTATGGCGCTATTTTAGGTGCTGCCCTCGGTGTATGGGTTTACAGTAGATTCAGTAAACTCAATTTTGGTTACTTTGCTGATGCGGTAGCCCCGGGTATCATATTAGCTCAGGCTATAGGCAGGGTAGGCTGCACCATAAATGGTTGCTGCTATGGCGTAGCCTGTTCTCTACCCTGGGGAATTACCTACACTAATCCGGGTAGCCTTGCCCCTCTTGGGGTAACAACCCACCCCACCACGGTTTATGAGATTATAGCTCTGCTGATAATTTTTGGAGTTCTCCTCATGTTGAAGGGGCGGTTTAAGCCTGACGGCTCACTGTTTCTTATCTACCTTGGTCTATACTCGTTATGGCGGATTAGTAGTGATTTCCTGCGCGAGGGCACTCCCTTTCTCTTTGGCTTACATCAGGCTCAAGTAATCAGCATAATAGTATTAGCCGTGGCTGTCTCCCTGCTGGCCTATCACACACGCTGGGCACCGCGCGAAGACACGAGTAATTCGGAGACGAGCTAGTTTTATTACCAAGGTGGTGGGGAAGGGGGGACTCGAACCCCCACGCCTTTCAGCACATGATCCTAAATCATGCCCGTCTGCCAATTCCGGCACTCCCCCAGCCGAAGGCAAAAGTTATTCCCCTATAATATATCATTCTATCGGACGTGTCTCAAGCCAGTAAAGAACTAGAACATGCTTTGACAAGAAGGGACAGTCTTTACTTTGACCTCAATTTATGAGAGGATGGTAAGAAAGCAATGAGATACAGAACTTACCAGGGTTTCAGACTAACCCCGATATGGTTCCTGATAATTCTGAACCTGATTATCTTTATAGCTACTCTCATATTTCCAGAGCTTACGCGGCTTTTTGGATTACATCCAATAACTTTCTTGCGCTATCCATGGACTATCGTTACCAGTATGTTTGTTCATGCCGGCCTGTGGCATATTACGGCCAACATGCTGACTCTCTATTTCTTCGGAACCTACCTGTCTAGATTGGTTGGAGACAGGAGGTTTCTAATCACTTATTTTGGCGGAGGCATACTAGGCAATGTATTCTTCATAGTCTTGTCCATAATACTATTCATACTCCTCGGTTCACCTCTTTCCCCGGCTATCGGTGCCTCTGGAGCTGTCTTTGCCCTGGGCGGAGCCCTCACTATGATGAGACCCAGACTGACAGTTTTTGTCTTCCCGATACCCGCCCCCATCCCCCTTTGGGCAGCCGTCATCGGGGGTTTTCTCATACTCTCTTTTATTCCATTCGTAGCGTGGGAGGCTCACCTCGGCGGCTTGGTTTTCGGTCTTATCATCGGCTATTTCTTCAGAAAGAGGGAGCGCCATTTCTTTTAGCCCGACCGCACATAGGAGGTTTAATTGAAAGTTCTGGGGATTATGGGAAGCCCGAGAATAAAAGGCAATACCGACCTATTGTTGGATGAGGCTTTGCGGGGAGCACAAAGTCAGGGGGCAGAGGTCGAGAAGCTCGTGGCAGATAAGCTTAATATAGCCCCCTGCCGGGAATACTCCCGCTGCCTGAAGGACGGCAATTGCGCCATAAGAGATGACATGGATGACATATATCCCAAGCTCCTTGACGCAGACCGTGTCATAGTTGCCTCGCCAATATTTTTTTACGGCCTCACCAGTCAGGTTAAGGCGCTCATTGACCGTAGTCAGGCAATATGGGCTAGAAAGTATGTTCTCAAGCAGAACTTGCCTGATTCGGGGAGAAAGGGTGCGTTTATCGCCGTCGGGGCGACCCGAGGCGAGAAGCTATTTGATGGGTCGATACTAACCGTAAAATACTTCTTCAAAACCATCGGCGTCAAATATGTCGATGAGCTTCTTATCCCGGGCGTGGATAAGAAAGGTGAGATTAAAGAACACCCAACCGCACTATCAGACGCCCTTGAGTTAGGCAGAAGGCTAGCTCAAATATAGCGCCCTCGCCTGTCGGGGGGATATTGAGTGTGAGCCGCGGAGGATTCGAACCTCCAACCGGCTGATTAAGAGGCACGAACCCTATTTTATACCAGATACCAATTACCTCCGCCCAGCCTCGGATATTCAGAAATATAGTCGTGATTTATGCTCTACATTCTATCTGTTAATATCCAGTGTTACCAAATTGGTTGGCAAAATGTTGGCAAATGCATTACGGCTACGAGGGCCAAACAATTAAGCAAATAGGAGTCCCCAGATGAAGACACTTGAAGCAAGAAAGAGCTATAATAGCACTGTCATGGAGTGGGGGCTTTGCACTCGTAGGCTGCCGTTATTTCCAGTGGCAAAATGGCCTCATTTGCACACGACATACGTATAAGACAAAACAGCTCTTTGATACGAGGAGGTTGAAAATGGAAGAGAGGAGAAGACTCGGCATTCTGACTGGAGGTGGAGATTGCCCCGGTCTGAATGCTGCGATTAGAGCAACTGCAAAATCAGCAATCCAAATGGGTTACGCAGTGATAGGCATTCGAAATGGTTGGAAGGGTTTCATTGATGATGAAAATGAGATATTAGATGGCGCCAATACCTCAGGAATCATTGACAAGGGAGGAACCATTTTAGGAACGTCAAGGATGAGTCCCTTCCGAATCGAAAATGGACCCCAGCGAGTTTTTGATGGATTTAACAAACTGGAATTGGAGGCATTGGTGGTTCTGGGCGGAGAAGGTACCTTAAGTGTAACCAGTAAATTATTCAAAATGGGTCTCCCCGTGGTGGGGATACCTAAAACCATTGACAATGACGTAAAAGAAACCGATTTCACAATAGGGTTTCAAACAGCCGTCCAAATTGCAACTGAGGCTCTAGATAGGCTTCGTACCACTGCTGAGAGCCATAATCGAGTAATGCTTCTTGAAGTAATGGGCCGTAAGGCGGGTTGGATTGCCACTTATGCTGGCATGGCTAATGGAGCGGATGCGATATTAATCCCCGAGATTCCTCTGGATAAGGAAAGGATAGAAGAACTGTGCCTCATGCTGAAAGAGAGGGAGCGAAGGGGTACGAATTTTAGCATTGTAGTCGTGGCAGAGGGAACAGAATTAGAAGGGAAAATTATAGGAAGGCGTAGCCCTAATACACCTGAGAATGAAAAGATATATCGATTAGGAGGGATAGGAAACGTTCTGGGAGAAATCATTGAGAAGAGAACAGGACTTGAGACCAGAGTTTCCTCTTTGGACTATATTCAAAGAGGAGGAGTTCCAGTGGCTTATGATCGAACCCTGGCTACAGCTTTTGGAGTAAAAGCGTCTGAACTCATCAAAGAAAAGAAATATGGAGAAATGACGGCTCTGAAAGGAAATAGAATTACCAGTGTCGCTTTAGAAAAAGTGGCAGACGGAATAAAGACCGTAAATCTGAATGTGTATAGGGTAGCAAAAATATTCTTTGGCTAGGGGGTGAAATATGAAAGAAAAAATGGAAGAACTCAAGAACAAAATAATGCCAGATGGAAAGGCGATGATATTGGCTTATGATCAAGGTTTTGAGCATGGACCTAGAGATTTTCTGGAACATCCGGAAAGCGCAAATTTCGAATATATTCTAGATATAGCTATAAGAGGAAGATTTACCGGAATAGTCATACACGCCGGGCTGGCAGAGAAATACGCCAATGAAATCGCAGATTCAAAGGTCCCGCTGATTCTAAAACTGAATGGTAAATCAGAGCTTTATACTGAAGAGGACCCCTACTCTCCTCAGCTTTACTCGGTGGAAGATGCTATTACTTTAGGTGCCAGCGCCGTGGGTTATACAGTCTACTCAGGCTCTAAGTATGAAGACGATATGCTCAGGGAATTTTCTAAAATCATTAGACAGGCCCATAGTAAAGGAATTCTGGCGATAGGATGGATGTATCCTCGTGGTAAATCTCTTTTCGCTAGAAAAACAGTCTCAAAAACATTAAAGCTAGCGCTAGAAGAGCAGGAGCAGACAAAACTAGCTATAGATGAAACCGCTTGTATTGTAGCTTATGGGGCAAGGATAGGACTAGAACTGGGAGCAGACATGGTAAAAGTAAAATACACTGGCTCCCCAGAAAGCTTTCGGTGGGTAGTCCGAGCATCTTATCCAACTAAAGTCGTTATGTCCGGTGGTCCAATGACCAAAACAGATGAAGAATTCCTTTCCAGACTGGAGGATGTTTTAGCCGCAGGGGCAGCCGGAGTAGCGGTGGGGAGAAATATCTGGCAACGTAAAGACCCTTTCACTATTAGCGGGAAAATACATCAATTGATATATGGTTCTTAACTATCGCAAACGGAGAATAAAGACCCTGGGATTCCACCATTGATATGTGCGGGCCATTACACACTTCATCTTTTTGTTTATGGCTGACTAATAATGCTATTATTATCACTGATAGGCAGGGGGTTACTACATCGAGAAGTCACCAGTTAAATCGGAGAAGGTCCAGATTGCTGCCGGTTCTGTACTTCGCCCGGTCTGGACCTCTCAACGTGCCTATATACTGGCCTCGGTTGCCGGAGTCGTTGGTTTGGGAAACCTCTGGAGGTTCCCATACATGGCAGGACAGAATGGTGGTGGCACGTTTGTCCTAGCCTATGCCATCTGTATAATATCCTTAGGCATCCCACTATATGTTCTTGAGGCCAGTGCTGGCAAGCTGGCCAATAGAGGTCCAGTAGGGCTATTCCGAGAGGTAAACCCAATATGGGGACCATGGTTCGGATGGTTTCTGGTCATAATGACTGTTACCATCATGAGCTACTACCTTGTAGTTAGTGGTTGGACGCTTGGATATGCCGTAGATGCCATCCGAGTTGACTTGAAGCCATTCGAGGAGTTCACTGCCGGTTTTGCTTCGCTCTGGTTCTTCCTGATAACATCGGTTCTTACTTTTCTCGTTTTGCTGAGAGGTATCAGGGGCCTTGAGCAGATGAGCAAAATCCTGCTCCCGCTACTTGTCTTGATTGTTGGTGGTCTTGCTATTTATGCACAGACTCTACCCGGAGGGAGCCAGGCTCGTGACTTTTACTTCAGCTTTGACCTTTTAAAGTTGCTGGAACCAAGAATATGGCAAATGGCGGCAGGGCAGGCATTTTACTCACTGGCAATTGGGCAGGGTTTTCTTATTACCTACGGGAGCTATTCACCCAAGGACTTTAACATCCTAAAGTCATCTACAGCAGTGGCATTGACCAATTCTGTAATATCTATCACAGCCGGTCTGATGGTGTTCCCGATTGTCTTCACCTTTGGTATCGCCCCTGATGCGGGGAGTCAGCTTGCTTTTACTGCATTTCCCAACATATTCAGCCAGCTACCAGCCGGGCAGTTCATTGGTATTGCCTTCTACGCTCTGTTGTTTGTGGCGGCATTTACATCGTGTGTTGGTGGCATGGCAGTAGCGCTGGCACCGGTTCAAGATGAATTCCATATGACCCGGCGAAAAGCGGCAATGGTAGTAGTGGCAATTACTACGGCATTGGGTATACCTTCAGCGTTGAGCTTTACCTCTTTCGGATTGAGTATTGGAGAAAAGCCATTTCTGGATGTGATTGATCAGCTAGCAGGGTCAGGGATTGTAGTTGTAGCTGGCATCGCGGGCGCTACCTTGATTTCATGGATACTTCCCAAGAAACGTATTCTTGAGGCTATTAATGCGCCTTCCAAAAGGTTTGGCCCAATTGTGCTTTCTGCAAAGTGGATAATATTAATAGGGCGTTGTCTTCCAGTGGCCGCAGCAGTACTGTTGCTGATTACCTACCTTGTCTGATAACTAGAATAGTGCCAAGCTTAACAGGTTCTTAACATTACATCGGATTGTTATGTCTGGGTCGCACTACTATACTTATGTCTACCTGAGTTAGACTTGACAAGGTCCTGGGAAAATTTTAGAATCAAGTTCCAACCTGTAAAATGGCTCTATATGAAAAATGGCACAGGGCGGGGAAGATGAAGAGTATGACAAGGGCACTAAAAACCGCTAACTTAATGTCGGTGGCTGGTGCCCTTTTTAGTTTGGCTAGAAAGATAACCCCTTAATAGGGAGGCACAAGATGAAAAGAGATCAAGGTAAGACGAAGGAGCAATTAACAAATGAAGTGGAGGAGATGCGCCAGCGGATTACTGAATTGGAATGGCTGGAAACCGAGCGCAGGCAGGTAGAGGAAACATTGCGGGAGAGTGAAAAAAAATATCGGACTTTGGTCGAAGACGCTCTCATTGGCATAATAAATATAGACATCAAGGGCAAAATCACCTATGTAAACAAAACTGTTCTACAGGGTACAGGCTACTCACTCGAAGATCTGGTAGGTAAGAACGCATTCAGCTCTGGTCTAATTCACAGTGGATCTCTGAAGTTGCTAAGAAAGCGGCTGAAAGAGAAATTGATGGGAGAACCTCCCAATCCTATAGAAATTCAGTTCAAGTGCAAAGACGGGAAATGGATTTGGCTGCAAATAGCAGGCAAGGCACTCTGGAAACACGGCATGCCTGTCGGCGTCCAAATAATCGGAGAGAATATCACCGAGCGCAAGCAGGCTGAGGAGACGCTGAAGGAATCGGGGGAGAGATACCACACTATCTTCGAGCAGGCGCCAGACGCAATTGTGCTCGTTAACGCAGAGACTGGAGCACTGGTGGAGTTCAATGATAGGGCGCACGAGAACCTGGGTTATAGCCGTGAGGAATTCGAAAAGCTCAAGATACCTAACTTTGAGATTATTGAGTCTGCCGTGGAAGTCGCCAAACATATTAAGAAAATTGTTAAAGAGGGGCCTGATGTCTTTGAAACACAACACAGGACAAAGAGCGGTGAAATACGGGACATCCGGGTAAGTAGCAAGGCTATTCGTATTGGCGGGAGAGATTTCATTCAGAGCATATGGCGTGACATCACCGAGCACAAGAAGGCTGAGGAAGCATTAAGAGAGACAGAGGAGAGATATCGCGCCCTCGTGAATCTAGGGGGCAACGTTGGGGAGGCTATTATCATGCGACAGGACACCGGTCTGGGAGAGGGAATCCACACCTTCGTTAGCGATGAGTGGCCCCGTATCACCGGCTACTCCAGGGAGGAACTACTCGGTATGCCATTTTTAGACCTCCTCCACCCCCAATACCGCCAGGCTTCTCTAGGAAGATATCGTAGAAGAATGAAAGGCGAAGTTATCCCAGAGCTTTTTGAGCTTTCTATTATTAGAAAAGATGGCACGGAGGTTCCAATTGAGCTTACCAGTGCCTACACGACGTACCAGGGAAAACGTGCCACTGTTGCTTATATTAGAGATATCACCGAGCGCAAGCGGTCAGAGGAAGCACTGAGGAAGAGTGAAGCTGCCCTGGCCAAAGCGCAACAAATCGCTCACCTAGGGAATTTTGATTGGAATGTTAAGGACAATACCTCATACTTGTCTGATGAATATTGTCGTATCTTTGGTCTATCCCCTCGAAAGGTCGGTTTCACTTATGAGGAGTTCATAAGTTGTGTGCACCCAGACGATAGAGAATTTGTCAAGAGGAAAACTGAGGAATCCTTTTATCAGAATGCACCTCACCATATTGACTACCGTATCATTTTACCTGATGGCTCGGAAAGCAATGTTCACTCAGATGCTGAAGTCACCTTTGATGAAGCTGGAGAGCCAATTCGCATGGTTGGAATAATACACGACATCACCGAGCGCAAGCAGGCCGAGGAGAAAGCGCAACAACTGCAACAAGAGCTTCAACTCGCCAGCCGCTTGGCAACCGTTGGCGAGATGGCAGCAGGTATAGCCCACGAGATAAATAACCCCCTCACAGGTGTTATCGGTTTTGCTCAATTGCTAATGAAGAAGGATATCCCTGACGATGCAAGAGGAGATGTGCACATTATCTATGAGGGAGCCCAACGGGTGGCCAGTATCACAAGAAGACTGCTAACCTTTGCCCGTCGGCAGGAGCAAGAGCTGGCACATATCAACATTAATGACGTTATTGAAACAACCCTTGCCATGCGGGCCTACGAGATGGAGAGTAGTAATATAAAGGTTAACACCAAGCTTGACCCTGAATTACCCTGGACTATAGCCGATGCCAGTCAACTCCAGCAGGTATTCCTCAATATAATCCTGAATGCCGAGACAGAAATGATAACAGCTCATGGCGGTGGCAATCTCCTGGTTAAGACAGAGAGGAT
>Ga0209978_10000349_pt1 | contig 16932 bp, 15 predicted proteins | sample BentaG_FD_182805 | JGI IMG/M metagenome (GOLD analysis project Ga0209978, IMG submission 182805) | Deep subsurface microbial communities from South Atlantic Ocean to uncover new lineages of life (NeLLi) - Benguela_00093 metaG (SPAdes)... | ecosystem: Environmental > Aquatic > Marine > Oceanic >... | reverse complement strand
CCTCGGTGCACAATATGTAGTACATAGTAAGTGACTAGGTACTAGAGTAGTATGTACGAAGAAGCTCCTTGTGGCGAGTCCGTTGCTCCTGGAAAGCTTGAAGTTGGGGAAGAGTCCGTTGGCCCTTTAGTCCGCAGCTTTTCCCTAGTACAACGGAGTCATGTTCTTACAGATTGATCAGGGCGCGATCTGCCTTGTCGCTTCACTTACATTGTACCACGGAATGTGGAAATTGGCAAGATCGTTTGGCCTACAAGTGGGCCTTCGCCTCCTCCGCTCCCCTTCGATGGTCAGATGCTACCAGAAACGCATCTCTGAGCCACTCTTGGACCGCGTTGACGTCCACTTCGAGGGACCCAGGGCAGAGTACGACAAGCTGACCGGCGATCGGCTGGGGGAGAAACCTGAGGACATCAGGGCCAGGGTAGAGAAAGCGCGGGAGGTGCAGCGCCAGCGCTTCGCTGATACGTCGCTGGTATGCAATGCCGACATGGGGACGGCTGAGGTTAGGGAATACTGTCACTTATTTGATAATTGACACTTGACAAGTCATACCTTGTATGATATACTTGCTTGTATTATAAGCAAGCCCTTTCTTGGCATGCTATCTCACCAAAGGAGAAAGCGTATGAAGGAGCCACTTCCCCAGGTAAGACAAGGAAGAGTTCTAGCGGACTGGGTGATAGCAAGCCTTCGAGATGCGATTCTCGATGGCTACTTCGAGCCTGGCGAGAAACTCGATCAAGACCTCATAGCGGAACAGTTGGGGGTCAGTCGTACGCCAGTTCGCGAGGCGCTGAAGAGACTGGAATCCGAAGGGTTCATCAAGGTTCGTCCTCATTACGGGGCATTCATCGTCGAGGTTTCCCGACAAGACATCTCTGATGTCTATGAAATACGCGGACTGATCGAGTCAGAAGCTGTACGGCAGGTTACTCCCTTAATTCCGGAGTCAGTGCTTGACGAACTGGAAAGGTCTCTGACCGAAACCCTGGCGCAGTTTGAGGCTGGAGATGTCACCAAAAACTTTGAGAGCGACGTTTTTTTTCACGAGACAATCTCTGGCTTTGTTGAGAATAAGCTGCTGAAGGAAGTTTTAGATGGCCTCACTAATCGTATCAGTATGGTTCGACGCTTCATACAGCTTAAGCCTGGACCTCACTTCCTGGAGTTCCTCAGAGAGCACCGTGCCATTCTTCAAGCTATGCGGCAACGCGATCCGGAGCAGGCAGCCGAACGGATGAGGGTTCATTTGGAGCACTCATCGCTTCGCATACAGGAATTAGCAGGGCAGGGATCACATGGGAACCAGGGGAGCCAAGGGCGACAGTAAGTCTCATTCTCAAACAGGTTCATCATAAGGGAGGTATTTGAAATGGCAGTTCATCGTTGGGGTGAATTTGGTGAGGCCGTTATGCGGATGATGGCACAGACCAAGCCGGGTGAGAACCTCTTGATCGTGGCCGATACCTGGACTGACATGGAGATCGCTGATGCCTGCCTGATCGCCGGGATCAACGCCAAGGCCAATGCTCAGTTGCTGGTGATCCCCAGAATGTCGCACACCGACACACGTGAGCTTAACCCGTCAACGGCTGGCGCCGTCCAAGGCGCCGATGTGATCGTGGCTTTCTGCGAGGGGATGTTCCCTCGTAAGGCCGCGGTTCGCAAGGCCTGTGAGAAGGGTACTCGCGTCCTGCGGTGCGTGCCCAAGGGTATCGAAGACTTTCTCATCGAGGGTATTCTCGACGTCGACTATCCGCTCATGGTCAAAGTGTGCGAGAGGGTGTGCGCGTTGTGGGAGGAAACTGACGTCTGCCAGGTGACGTCTCCACTGGGGACCGACATCAGTTTCCAGTTGAAGGGACGACCAGGGCTAGTAGGCGATGGTATGGCCACCGAGCCTGGCGAGGTGGACTTCTTCCCTGGTGTGGACGCGACGATCGCGCCTGTCGAGGAGACAATTAACGGTATCGTGGTCGTAGATGGCAGTCTCATACCGGGTGGGCTGGTCAGCGCGCCCATCACTTTGCGCCTGGAGAAGGGTGTCATTACCTCTGTGGTGGGTGGTACAGACGCCAATGCCTGGCGTTCCAGCCTGGAGTCAGTTGGCGATCCTAAGGCGTTCCACCTATGTCACTTTTCTCTCGGGTTAAACCCTCGCGCCAGGTGGAGTGGCCACGCGCAGCAGGACGAGCATGTTATGGGCGCTATCACCTTTGGCTTTGGTCATCAGGACGCTTTCTACAGGGGCACGGTCGGCGCCGCCAAGGTCCATGCCGATGTGGTGCTCAAGTCACCTACTGTTACCCTTGACGGCGTGCTGATGCTCAAGAATAACAAGTTCAACCCGGATCTGGGCCTGGGCGGGCTCTGATCTCCCCAGAATGAGCAAATCTGAACTGTTTCACTAAAGGAGGCAAAATGAGGAACGAGTTTCGTAGTCGCTGGGAGAGGTTGGACCTGATTTGCAGGGAAAAGCTCGACATCAGCCTGCCGAAAGCCCTGCGGGAGAATCAGGTTGACATGTGGATTCACGTTGTGAAGCTGGGAAATCCTGACCCCCTTGCCCTGGACCTGGGTGTTGGGGTTAGTGCCTCAGCCCCTGACCCCTCTGGTGGCAGCACCGGCTATTTCGTTTTTACTGACCGTGGCGGCGCCAGGATCGAACGGGCGATACTGGGCGGTTCCGTGGAACGAGAGGACAGTCCGTATGACATAATTGGCCTGGAAGAGGATTTGGGACAGTTCGTCGCTGAACGCGATCCTGAGCGCATCGCAGTCAATATGTCGGGATGGGTGGCAGTTGCTGATGGTCTTTCGCATACCTGTTATCTGAGGTTGGTCGAGGCTCTTGGTGAGAAGTATGCGAACAGGTTGGTCTCGGCTGAACAAGTGATAACCGATTTTCGTGATAGAAGGGTGATAAGAGAGATTGTGGAATATGGACAACTGGGTGAAGCAACCAGACTGCTTATTGAGAGAGCCTTGTCGAATGAGGTCATTACACCTGGTGTCACCACGAAGGAGGATGTGGCCTGGTGGGTGAAAGAACAAGTGCTGGCTCGTGGGATAGAGCCCTCATACAGCGAGTTCTATTTGCCGTCACTCCTCTATTCTGAATCTAAGGAGTTCGAGGGGTATCCCGGTCCAAGCAAACACACCTTCCAACGAGGCGACCTGTTTCAGTTCGACTGGGGTTTCAACTTCATGAACCTGGGCACGGACATGAAGCGCACAGCGTACATCTTGAAGGAAGGAGAGACTGCTGTTCCTGCGGGGGTTCAACGGGCCTGGGATCAGGGCTTGAGAGCACGTCAGGTACTCCGCGAAAACATCAAGGTGGGCCGAACGGCCGAGGAAACGCTGAAGATCGTTGGCGACGCCTTCGAAGAGGCAGGATTCGTCTTCGCAAAGCTGATTCATGATGCCGGTGATTGGGACGTGGTCTGGGACGAGGCATTGAAGATACGGGGGTTAGGCCCCGACGAGCGAGATAAGACACAGGTTTCGATCGACTGCCATTGCGTCGGCAACACGGGGAACAGTCAAATTGAGCCTGGCCCGGCCATTTGTGGCTTCCGACCGGGCCGTGGTCACCTCACCATTAAACCTAACCATCTCTTTGCTCTTGAGTTGTTTGCCAACTCGCCGATACCTGAATGGGGAGGGTATAGAGTACGCTTCGGCATCGAAGATGATGCGATCGTCACACAAGACGGAGTTCAATTCCTCTATCCTCCAAACAGCCGGATTCTCCTGATCGGCTAGGCTTAGTTGGGGAAATTGCACCAGGAGGTATATGGAATGCGAGAGCTACGATGGGGTGAGTTTGCAGAGGTTGCTGTGCGAAGAATGGCCCAGGTCAAGCCAGGTGAGACCCTCCTGATCCTGGCCGATACCTGGACCGATATGGAGATCGCTGAGGCCTGCCTGATTGCCGGCATCAACGCCGAGGCCAATGCTCAGTTGCTGGTGATCCCGAAAATGTCGCGCACTGACATGCGCGAGTTCAACCCATCAATAGAGGGCGCCATCCTGGGCGCCGATGTGATCCTGGGCCTGTGCGAGGTGACGTATATTTACAAGGCTGCGGGGCGCAAGGCCCGAGACAAGGGCATTCGCATCGCCACGACTGTGCCCAAGGGTGTCGAGGATTACGTCATCGAGGGCATTCTCGAAGTCGACCACGCAGCGATGGCTGAAATGTGCGAGAAGATAAAAGAGCTGTGGGAGAAAACCGAGGTCTGCAAGGTGACATCGCCACTCGGGACCGACGTCAGTTTCCGGTTGAAGGGGCGACGAGCGTTTCCAGAACTCGGCATCGCCACTAGGCTATTCCCGGTTGCCTATTTTCCGGGTGGGCTCGTGGCGATCGCGCCTATTGAGGAGACGATCAACGGCACCATAGTGATAGACGGCAGCGTCACACCGGGCGGGCTGATCAGCGAGCCCATCATCTGCCACGTGGAGAACGGTGTCATCACCACCATCGAAAGCGGGCCAGACGCCAATGCCTGGCGTTCACGGCTGGAGACGACCGGCGATCCCAAGGCATTCCACATAGCTCACTTCACTGTCGGGTTGAATCCTCGCGCCAAGCTGAGCGGCGTCCATATCCAGGACGAGCGCATTTATGGCTCCGTCACCTTCGGCGTCGGTCATCAGGACCGAGACTTTGAGGGCTCGGTCGGTGTCGCCAAGATCCACAGCGACGCAGTACTCGCCTCACCTGCCATTTATCTTGATGGCGTGCTCATGCTCGAAGGTAACAGGTTTAACCCGGATCTAGGCTTAACCGAATTATCTATGGGAAGGCGCAAATGAAAACCATATTGACCAATTGCACAGTCATTGACTGTACAGGCAAGCCGCCCCAGGAGGATATGACCATCGTCATTGAGGGTGGCAAGATAGCTGAGCTGAAGCCAGGGATTTATAGGGAAGCAGCCAGGGAAAGGGAGCGCGTCTTTGACCTGGAGGGAGGCTATGTCCTTCCTGGCCTGTGGAACGTCCACGTCCATCTGTCGGAGCTCCTGCCTGATACCCAGCGTCGGATGGGCAGGGAATCGGGGATCGAATGTGCTATCCGGTGTGGGCGGAATGTTATGGACGCTCTCCGGCTTGGCGTCACGGGCATCCGTGTCGTGGGAGAGCGCGATTACATTGATGGCGCCTGGAAGCGGGCCTTCGATGCCGGCGTGTTTGTCGGGCCTCGCCTATTTGTCTGTGGAAGAAGCATTTCGCCAGACAGGCAAGATATAGACGGTCCCTACGAAGTGCGCAAGGCAGTGCGTGAGCGGATCAAGCATGGAGCGGACCAGATCAAGCTAATGGTCAGCGGTGGCCACGGCGACATGATCCGAACTGGCGTTGCTGAGAGCATGCAGGTAACCAGGATTCTCCAGGATGAGGTGGAAGCGGCCGTCGAAGTTGCTCACCAGAAAGGCAAGAGGGTCTGCATACACGCCGGTAACCCGGGGATGAAGATGGCCATCCGGGCCGGCGTAGACTGTATCGAGCACGGATACTGGATGGATGACGAAGCCGTCGAGCTGATGGTAGAGAACGATGTGTTCTACGTTCCGACCCTGGTCTGTAACCTGGACGAGCAGTTCATGCTTGATAGCGGGGGCCTGGACAAGGCCCATGCAGGCCGGGCTCTGGTTGCCAGATCCGAGGGGGTAACTCCCGAATACGCCCAAGTCCATCTTGAAGGCTTTCAGAAGGCCCTAAAAGCTGGAGTAAAGATTTGCTGTGGAGGCGATTCCAATCCTAGCGGGGAATTTGCCCTGCTGGAAATCGAGCACCTGGCGAGGGCAGGAATGGGGGAGATGGGGGCATTGATCGCTGCGACCCGGAACTGTGCCGACCTGTGCGAGGTGGTCGATCGGTTGGGGACGGTGGAGGCGGGCAAGCTGGCCGATTTGATCGTGTTGTCAGCCAACCCGCTGGAGGACATCTCCAACATTAGGAAGTTGAAGCTGGTCTTCAAGGGTGGGAACTTGCTGGACACCAGCGTGCCAGAAGGGTTAGGTGACTTCTGGGAGCTGTTCTTCGACCTCGAAAACCCAACCGGTGGCCGAAGACATCCTTCTCTTGATTAGAGGGGATTTCTCTGGCCTTCGAGGTTGGTTTGCTTCACATCAATACATTAACGATGAAAAAGGAGTATCTAATGGGAATTCTACGATGGAGTGAGTGGGGTGAGGTCGTCGTGCGGACGCTGGTAGAGGCCAAGCCAGGTGAGAACCTCTTGATCCTGGCCGATACCTGGACCGATACGGACGCCGCTGAGGCTTGCCTGATTGCCGGGATCAACGCCAAGGCCAATGCTCAGTTGCTGGTGATCCCGAGAATGTTGGATACCGATACCCGTGAGTTCAAGTCGGCAGCAGGCGCCATCATGGGCGCCGACGCGATCGTGGCTCTAAGCGACATGTCCAACTTGAGTGTGAGGGAGGCGAGCTTCAAGGCCCGCGAGAAGGGCACTCGCATCACTGTGTGCGATGTCAGAAGTGCCGGGGATTGGGCTATCGTGGGCATACTCGATGTCGACTATCCGCTCATGGTCAAAGTGGCCGAGAAGATTTGTGAGTTGTGGGGGAAGACCGAAGCCTGCAAGTTGACGTCTGAGGTTGGAACCGATGTCAGTTTCCAATTAAAGGGTCGGCCATGTGACCTGGGCGACGGCAGGGCCATTGGGCCAGGCGAGATTGATTACTTCCCAGGCGTAACCCCGTCAATCGCGCCGGTTGAGAAAACGGTCAACGGTACCATAGTTGTTGACGGCAGCATTTCCGATCCAGATAGGCCGGTCAGTACGCCCGTTACCCTCCGCTTGGAGAAGGGTGTCATCACGGCCATTGAGGGCGGAGCAGATGCCGATGCCTTGCGCTCTCGCCTGAAGTCGACTGGCGAGCCGGAGGCGTTCCACATGGCTCACTTCAACATCGGCATAAACCCAGCCGCCAGGCTGGGCACCAGTATGGGTCAGGATGAGATGGTTATGGGCGTTGTAACCTTTGGCTTTGGCCACCAGGATCCGGACTTTGGGGGCACAGTTGGCCACTGCACGATTCATACCGACGTGACGCTCCGTTCGCCCACCGTCTACCTGGATGGCGTGGTGATGTGCGAGAATAACGAGTTGAACCCCGATCTAGGCCTGGGCGGACTCTGATTTCCCGGGCTGCATTAGCTCAATAGGTGCAACCTCCGTGCCAGGGTTGGCTGTCATGAGCACCATTTTGGCTATGAACCTGTTTGGGAATGGGCTGCGGATGCCCTGGATCCGCAGCTTACCACCAAGCAGCGATGAGAGGAGGTAATGTCTATGCAGATATAGATAGGGGCGAGTTACCCCCGTTTGGCCCCAACAGAGGGGCCGACAAGTTGTTAGTGGAAAGAACATCTACTAAAGAAAGACTTCCAAAAAGGAGGAAGTAATGTCTAGCAAGAGTACGAAGAAGGCTGCCGCGTTGGCAGCAATGGTTGTGGTGCTGGCATTGTTGGTCGCCAGCTGTGCCTCGCCTACCCCCGAGGTGATCGAGAAGGAGGTGATCGTCGAGAAAGAGGTTCCGGTCACCGTCGAGGTCGAGAAGGAAGTGATCGTCAAAGAGAAGGTCGTCGAGACCGTTGTGGTCGAGAAAGAGGTGATCGTCGAGGTGGCTCCATCCAAGAGCGATATGGCCAATACCCTGGTCATAGCCGAGAACGAGCATCCCTTTACGTTTGACCCCATGATCACCTGGTCGGAGATCACCCGAATTGCCGTCATCGCCTACGACGCGTTGGTACAGTGGAAACCCGGCGTCAACGAGCTCACTCCCTCGCTGGCCAAGGAGTGGAAGATATCGGATGACGGCCTCGCCTACACCTTCAAACTGAGGGAGGGTGTCAAGTTCCACGACGGCAGCGATCTGACCGCCTCGGACGTCAAGTTCACCATCGACCGCATTCTGGACCTCAACGAGGGCATCGCCTACAGGCTAGAGGCAGTTGAGTCGGTTGAAGCCGTGGACGACTATACCGTCGCGATCAACCTGACGACGCCAACTGGCCCATTCTTGGAGTATCTGACCCAGGTCTGGATCGTCAGCGAGGATGGCGTCAAGGCCAACGCCACGGGCGACGACCCTTGGGCGACTAACTACCTGATCGACAATGACCTGGGAAGCGGCCCCTACATGCTGACCAAGTCTGTCCTCGAGCAGGAGTCGGTGTTCGAGAAATTCGACGATTATTGGCAGGGCTGGGCACACAAGCACATCGACAGGATCATCTGGCTGTACGTCAAGGAACCGACCACCCAGCGCCTCATGCTCGAGTCTGGCGAGATCGACATCGCCCAGGATCCGTCGGCGGATGATCTGGCAGGCTTTGAGTCGAACCCGGACACACAGCTCCTTGCGGCCCCGAGTACTGATGGGCTAAACCTGTGGTTCAGGACGTTCCGCGAGCCGCTGGACGACGTCCGCGTGCGCAAGGCGCTCGTTATGGCCTTCGACTGTGAGCCTTTCCTCGAAGTCGCGTATGCGGGCCTCGGCACATGCAGCAATGTGGGTCCGTATGGGAGCACCTTCCCGTGGTACAACGACGAGCTGGAGCCGGCGCCCTTTGACCTCGAAGGCGCCAAGGCACTCCTGGCCGAGGCCGGCTATCCTGACGGCGGCTTCACTCTGAAGTTCTACTACCAGTGTGTCCACGGCGATGAGGTGCGCTTTCACGAGCTGTGGGGGGCCAATCTGGCGCAACTGGGCATCACTCTCGACCCCGTGTGTACAGACTATATGGGCGTCGTGGACAATGTTCTGGACGAGACGTCTGATCTCGACGTTAGCATCTCCATGCGTTTCCCCGGTCAAGCCGTTGACGCGGGTGCGGTCTTGCGCCCGCAGTTCCATTCAGAGCTCGCGGGCATAACTGAAGATAACATGGCCTGGCTTAGGGACCCGGAGGTGGACGCGCTCTTTGAGCGAGGTGCCGCGTCGTCCGACCCGGATGAGCGAGAACAGATCTACAAGGATGTCCAGGAGCTCGTCCACAATGCCTACCCGGCCATCTTTGGCCCTGAGAAGAGCTATATCGTCGCCGCGAGAAACTGGGTCAAGGGTTACAAGTTCGTCGAGAGACACTATCAGTCACTGTGGATATACGACATGTGGCTTGATGGCAAGCCCTAGTAGAGGTCTGTTCCATAAGTTCTTGGGGTACAGTCGAGCTAAATGGTTTGGGCGGAAGCGCCGGTTGAGTAGGGCCTGGAACGCTAGTGAAAAGGCTGTATCGAAACCAAGCGGCTTGGCAAGACCCGCTCCCTTGGTTTCGATACGCTCTTCGCTACGCTAGGAGCTACTCAACCAGCGGTCGCTAGTCAAAGATTACCCTAAAGGCTTTTGGGAGGCACCTCTAGTTGAGCGCGCTAGCAGGCAACGCCTGCTGCTGGCAGTAATCTAGACGCGAGGGCAAGGGGGGCACGGCACGATGTGCCGCTGCCCCTTTTGCCCTCAGTGGTGTTGAGACCGCCTTGAGAAAAGGTCTTCTAAGAGAAAAGGTCTTCCAGAGTCGGGAGCGCCTGTGAGGAGGGCTTATGCAGAGATACATCTTTCGCCGGCTTGTCTTCATGGTGTTTGTCATGATCGGGATTTCGTTGGTGCTGTTCACTGTCAATTACCTGTTGCCGGGCGATCCGGCTCAGGTGGCGGCAGGTTGGCAGGCTGGGCCGGAGCAGGTAGAAGCCATCCGCAAGCGGATGGGGCTGGACAAGCCAGCGCATATCCAGTACCTGACCTACATGCGGAACTTGCTGCGTGGTGACCTGGGAACTTCGATACTATCTCGCAGGCCGGTGCTCTCCGATATCAAATCTTACCTGCCGGCCAGCCTTGAGCTGGTGTTCGCGGCCATGCTGCTCAACGTGCTAGTTGGCTTTACGTTGGGTGTGTTCTCGGCGCTGAGGCCCGGCCGCCTGGTTGACACGATCAGCCGCTTCTTCTCCACCTTGGGCATGGGTATGCCCCTGTTCTGGGTGGGACTGCTGGGTCAGCTCTTGCTCTCCTATAAGCTAGACTTGCTGCCCTTCGGTGGGCGCTTGACCCCGGGCGTCACACCACCCGACACTATCACGGGCTTCTACACCATTGACGCACTGCTAGCACGTGACCTACCGCTTTTCAAAGACGCGCTGGTACATATGCTCATGCCCGCTGCCGTCCTGGCGCTGCCGGAGGCGGCGGTCACCTCGCGGCTTATGCGGAGCAGCATGCTGGACGTGTTGTTGCAGGACTATGTGCGCACCGCGCGGGCCAAGGGGTTGCGCGAACGACGGATCGTCTGGGTACACGCCCTCAAGAACGCTTTGCTGGTGCCGCTCACGATGGTTGGCATGCAGGTTGGCTGGATGCTGAGCGGCTCCTTACTGGTGGAGAGTGTGTTCTCGTGGGCCGGACTTGGCTTCTTTGCCTACCACGGGATCTATATGCGCGATTTTCCAGTCATCATGGGGTTCACGTTCGTTATGACTATCATCTTTGTCTTCTCCAACCTATTGGTGGACATCCTCTATCGTTATATTGATCCAAGGATCACGTTCTAAACAAATGTCTAGGGCCTGACAGAGGGAGGATTCGTCATGACGAAATACGAGGCTCCAGCAGCGGTTCTTCATATCGGGTTCTGGTCTCGCATGCGCGAGCGCGGAAGCGAGATGTCCGAGCGGATGCGCATTGCCTTCCGGCGCAACCCGCTGGGAGCGCTCGGCCTGTTCCTGATTGTGAGCCTGATGTTGATGGCGGTCTTTGCCCCGCAGATTGCCACCCATGACCCGTACGAGATCAATGTTGCCGAGCGGTTGCAGGCGCCCAGCGCCAAGCACCTGTTTGGCACCGATGCCACGGGGCGCGACGTGTTTAGCCGGGTGGTGCACGGCTCGCGCATCTCACTGCGGGTAGCGGTCATGGTGATAGCCATCGCGGGGACGATCGGGGCGGTGGTCGGCGCCGCGGCTGGCTATTTGGGCGGCCTGGCCAGCGAGATCCTGATGCGCATCACAGACGTTGTCCTGGCGTTTCCGACGCTGGTTCTGGCGTTGGCCGTGAATGCTGCGCTGGGACCTGGCCTCGAATCGGCCATGTTGGCCATCAGCTTGGTCTGGTGGACGGGCTATGCGCGCATGATCCGTGGTCAGGTATTGGCCGCCAAGAACGAGCTGTACGTCGAAGCCGCTCGTGCCATCGGCGCGAGCACCTGGCGGGTAGTTGTGCGCCACATTTTGCCCAATTGCATCAGTCCCACTATTGTACAGGCAACGCTTGACGCGGGCTATGTGGTGCTGACCACCGCAGGGCTGAGCTTTATTGGCCTCGGCGCCCAGCCCCCCACGCCCGAATGGGGTTTTATGGTGAGTTCCGGGCGTAAGTTTATGCTGGACCAGTGGTGGTGGCCGACCTTCCCTGGTGTATTCATCACTCTGACGGTGATAGGATTCAATATGCTGGGTGATTTCCTCCGCGACTTGCTAGATCCGCGCCTGCGCGGTATCGGCGCATAGCTCCGTGTCGCTGGGGAATCACTCCGGTGCAATCGCATCTTGATTCTGATTAGCTTCACTGATGTGAGCGGAGTAAACGGGCAAAAATCAAGGAGGACAACATGCGTACAAGTCTATACTGGGAAGCGTTTGCTGAAGCCGTCATCACCCGCTTGGTAAGGCCCAAGCCAGGCGATCCTTTCCTTATCATTACCAGCACCACCCATGACATTAGCCTGGCCGAGGCATGTCTGGCAGCAGGGATACGGGCTGGGGCGGATGCCCAACTGATCATCAAGCCACGCCGCGTCCGGGGCGCCGCCAGTGAATTCGGACCTATCCTCTCGGACGCCATTCGGGCGAGCAAGTTGATCCTGGATTTATGTGACGAGATTGACACGGACCCGGCGACCATCGAAGCGCGCAGCAAGGGCACGCGCTTGCTGGTTACAAATGTAAAGGGCATTGAAGACTATGTGGTTCGCGCTCTTCTGGACGTTGACGTAGAAGCAATGATACGCAACGCAGAACTGGTGGCCAAGCTATGGGACCAAACCACGCACTGTCGTGTCACGTCACCACAGGGAACCGAGGTGAGCTTTGACCTGATGCCGCGGAAGAGCATCATTGGCGACGGAGCGCTCTCTGAGGACGGGGAGGTTGACTTTTTCCCTGGCGCTCAAGTCTCTATCGCTCCTGTGGAAGGGACGATCAACGGAATCATCGTGGTTGACGCCAGCGACAGCGTCCAGGGAGTTGTTCATACCCCCTACTCATTGATTATGAAGAACGGCGTCATCACTGTCGTCGAGGGTGGGAAAGAGGCGGACGCGATGCGGAATTGGCTTGAGCGATGCGACGATGAGAAGCTCTACAGACTATGTCATTTCACCGTTGGTTTGAATCCGCAGGCTGGCATCTCGGGCAACATGACCGAAGATGAACGCATGCTGGCTGCGGTGGATTTTGGTTTCGGCTATCAGGACCCCAAGTTTGGCGGCACCGTAGGGCTGAGTCTCTACCATGAGGACATCATGTTGGCTACACCAACGATCTATCTCAATGGCAAAGAGATGAGCGGGGGTGGCAAACTGAATTCCGATATGGGGTTCGAGGAAATGTAGCTTCTTTGTACTAAGGAGGGTCCCTAAAGATGATTTCACGCGAACGGGTTTTAGCTGCACTTAACCATGAAGAGGCAGACAGAGTGCCCATCCACGACCAAGCCTGGGCGGCGACTGTCGAGCGTTGGCACAAAGAGGGGTTGCCGGTGGAGGTCAACCCTGCCGAGTATTTCGACTATGAAATCGTGTGCTTTGATGCCGACACGTCCCCACGCTTCCCGGTGAGGACGGTCGAGGAGACGGAGGAGTTTGTCGTCCACACAACCCCTTACGGTGGGCTGTTCCGTGACCACAAGGATTACTCTACTACCCCGGAGGTCCTTGACTACCCATGCAAGAGCCGTGAGGATTGGGAAGCGATAAAGGAGCGGCTGGTGCCCGGCAGGGATCGTGTTGATTGGAAAGGCGAGTGGCTGTGCGGGACGGCGGCTGATGAACGGGGTGAGGAATCGGTCCTGGAGACGGGACGAAGTGAGCGTAGACAGGGACTTCCAGGATGGGAAAGAGCACGGGAGCAGGGCAGGTTCACCTGTTTTGCTTCTGAGGTGGGCTTTGATAGTGCCTTAAACTACGTCGCTACGGAGAGGCTGCTCATCGCCATTGCCACCGAGCCCGAGTGGGTGCGCGACATGTACGAGACCGATGCAGACCTGGTCATCCAGATGTACGAGATTATGAAAGAGGGCGGTTTCGAGTTCGATGGCGTCTTTCTCTACTGCGACCTGGGCTATCGCAATGGCCTGCTCTTCTCGCCTCGTCACTTCGATGAGCAGCTCCGCCCTACCCTCAGGCGGCTCTTTGATCACTTCAATGGAGATGGGGTGCCGATTATTCTGCACAATTGCGGCGGCGTGCGGGATCTCATCCCCCGTTTCATCGAGGATGGCTTGACATGTCTCCAACCCTTGGAGGTGAAAGCCGGCATGGATTTGATCGAACTGAAGCGCGATTTCGGGGGCAGGCTGGCCTTCATGGGCGGCATAGATGTGCGGGCGATGGTCGATCCCGATCCCGGCGTGATTGAGGAGGAGATCAAGACCAAGCTTCTCTCTGCCAAAAAGGGGGGCGGTTACGTCTACCATTCTGACCACTCGGTGCCGAACAATGTCAGCTTTGATCAGTATCGCCGGGTGCTCCAATTGGTGAAGAAGTATGGTGCCTATTGATTGGCACCGAAAAATCTTAGCAAGGAGTGACTGTCATGGAACTGAGAGGCAAAGTTGTCGTTGTCACCGGCGCTGGGCGTGGTGCGGGTCGGTCCATTGCCCTTGCGCTGGCAGGTGAAGGCGCGCGGCTGGCCTTGGCCTCGCGCACAGAATCAGAGCTGAACGCGGTGCGCGATGAAGTGAAGGACCTGGGCGCGGAGGTAGTCGCTGTTCCCACCGACCTCAGCGACCCCAAGCAAATCGAGTACCTGGCCCAGGAAACCCTCAACACGTTTGGGACCGTTGACGTGATCATCAACAACGCCGGATGGTGCCCCCCATTGCGACTGGTTCAGGATACAACCATCGAAGATTGGGACCTGGCGATGAACGTGAACGCCCGCGGGCCGTTTCTGTTGATAAGGGCCTTACTGCCTACCATGCTGGCCAAACGAAGCGGCCACGTGATCAATGTCTCGAGCAATGTCGCCAGGGGAGGGTGTGCGACAGCAAGTGCCTACAGTGCAGCCAAGGCCGCCCTATTGGCATTAGGGGAAACGCTTCTGAACGAGGTTGCCAAGCTGGGGATCCGAGTCACCAACATTCTGCCCGGCACGATGAATACCGGTATGCGTTGGGACGACGACCCGGACTTCCCCCGCGAGACAGTTATGGAGCCTGAGGATCTCGCACAGTTAGTGGTGAGTTTGCTGAAACTGAATGATTACGTCTTGGTCGAGGAGATCCCGATACGCCCAATCGTTCAGGATGACTAGCCGCCCATTTCCCGCATTAGCGGTCAAAACAGAAATGGGCGGTGGTAGATCGGTTGGGTACGGTGGAGACAGGCAAGCTGGCGGATTTGATCGTAGTGTCAGAGGAGGCACAGATGAAAACCGTGTTGACCGATTGTACTGTCATTGACTGCACAGGCAAGCCGCCCATGAAGGATGTGACCATTGTCATTGAGGGTGGCAAGATTGCCGAGTTGAAGCCAGGGCTTTTCACGGGCGCAGCCGGGGAAGGGGAACGCGTCTTTGATCTGGAGGGAGGGTACGTCCTTCCGGGCCTGTGGAATGTCCACGCTCATCAGTTCGAACTCTTTGAGCCCACCAAGCATCTCATACTAAGCGAGTCGGTGCCAGACTGCACGATCCGGGGAGGGCGGAACCTGTTGGACGCTCTTCGGCTGGGCATCACGGGTGTCCGTGTCACTGGTGAGAGCGACTTCAACGACGTCGCCTGGAAACGAGCCTTCGATGCTGGCCTCTTCCTCGGGCCCCATGTCTTTGCCTGCGGAAATGAGATCGGCACCACAGGTGGACACGGTGCTGGGTGGCCTAACTTCCTGGCAGCAGATGGCCCTTTCGAGATGCGGAAGGCGATTCGCGAGCAGATCAAGCACGGTGTGGATTGGATCAAGCTGGACATCACCGGCCACGTCTTTGTGAACGCCAATGGTGAGCGGTTCATAGAACTCGAGGTCTTTGCCGACGAAGTGAGAGCGGCCACCGAGATTGCCCACCAGAAGGGCAAGAAGGTGTGCTCACACAATGAGAGCCCCGGGGGAGTCAAGATGGCCATTGAATGTGGGGTGGATTGCATCGAGCATGGGACCTATATTGATGACGAATGCATCCAGATGATGGTGGATCACGACGTGTTTTTCGTGCCGACCATCCGCTGTAGCCAGGACACACAGTACAAGCGCGAGAATGGGGCCTCCGAGTCCGAGATCAACAGCCCCAAACGCGTCGCAGAAAGAAAAGCCCATCTCGAAGTGTTCCAGAAGGCGCTGAAAGCGGGGGTCAAGATGGCCAGCGGAGGCGATTCTGCTACCGTCGGGGAACTCGGTCTGAGAGAGATCGAACATCTCGCGAAGGCGGGGATGACCGAGATGGAGGCATTGATCGCCGCGACCCGGAACTCTGCTGATCTGTGCGGGATAGTCGATCGGACGGGAACGGTGGAAGTGGGCAAGCTGGCAGACTTGATTGCGGTATCCGCTGACCCGCTGGAGGACATCTCCAACATCAGGAAGCTGAAGCTGGTCTTGAGGGGTGGGAATCGGGTGACCCTGGAGCCAGAAGGGATAGCCGACTTCTGGGATCTCTACTGCTGGCAATGAAAGCATCTTTATGAGAAGTGTGTCGCGTGTGATGGTTACCGGGGCTAACAGAGGCCTGGGCTTGGAATTCGTGCGCCAATGTCTGGCACGAGGTGATCTCGTGTTCGCCGGATGTCGCAATCCGGGAAATGCTGTGGACTTGCAGGCGTTGTCTGTCACCCATCCCGGACAACTCGCCATTCTGACCTTGGACGTGACGGACGAAGTGAGCATTGACGCATCCGTCGAGGCCGTGCATTCCCAGGTGGATGGTCTGGATTTGCTCATCAACAACGCCGGGGCCTATCCGCGTGGCGAGACGCCCATCACCCTCAATGCCACAACAATGCTCCAGGCATTTCACCTCAACTCCGTGGCGCCCATGATCGTCGCCCAGCGCTGCCTCGATCTGCTGAGATCAGGGAATCATCCAAGAATCATCAACATCTCCTCAAAGATGGGCTCGCTGTGGTGGAAGGAGAGAGAGGGTGGGGGCGATTACAGCTATTGCAGCAGCAAAGCTGCTCTGAACATGCTCACTCGCACCCTGGCCCTCGATCTGCGCCCTGACGGGATCATCGTCGTGGCCCTAAACCCCGGCTGGGTTCAAACTGACATGGGCGGAAGCAGTGCCGACCTCACGCCCACCGAATCGGTGCGCGGTATGCTTGGAGTCATCGAGCGGTTGACCGAAGCTGATACCAGCAAGTTCTTCACCCGGGAAGGCCAGGAACACCCCTGGTAGCAGCCGGCACGGTAATGCACGCGCAAATGGAGCGTTGCATCCTCGTTGACACACCACTGAGAGAGAAGGAAAAGCTATGAATCGCATACACATAGAATGTGCCCTCCAGGGAGCCAATAGCATCCTGCCCGATCCCTACATAGCTGGTATGGACGTGGACGACGATGACTGGGGAGCGGCTGTATCAGTTGGGAAGGTGCTGCTGGATGTCGGGTTGGGAAACGTGCAAGAGAGTGCGGAAGGCCAGGCGATGCTAGAGCGGACACGTGAGTGGTTGGCGGCAC
>Ga0209978_10000348_pt1 | contig 16938 bp, 18 predicted proteins | sample BentaG_FD_182805 | JGI IMG/M metagenome (GOLD analysis project Ga0209978, IMG submission 182805) | Deep subsurface microbial communities from South Atlantic Ocean to uncover new lineages of life (NeLLi) - Benguela_00093 metaG (SPAdes)... | ecosystem: Environmental > Aquatic > Marine > Oceanic >... | reverse complement strand
CCTCCCATTGTCATCACTAATATAAGTTGCATTATGCTTGGAGTTAAGATTTTGAAGGGGCACTATGAGAAAGTGTACATCTACGGAGCTATCGGAATGTGTTCATCCATAACCGCATTTCTCTTAGGAGGAATATGACATTAAGTTCAAATATGAGAAGGAGATTAGTGTTTTTGGTGAGTTTCAATGATCGGATGGCAAGAAACAATTCTCATTCTTGTAATACTCTTAGTAGTTTTTGGTCCAACGAAGCTGCCGAAACTTGCAAGAGACCTTGGAAAAGCATGGCACGAATTCAACAAAGCAAGTTCTGGCATGATTGAAGCTGTAAGTTCAGCGCCGACAACCAATGATAAGGATGAGAATAAGCTTCTCTTGGAAGTTGCAAGAAAACTTGATGTGAATACAGAAAGAAAAACAGACGAGCAAATAACAAAAGAAATCTTAACGAAACTAATAAATAAGGAGGAACCAACTAGAAACGAGGAGGTACCATAATGTTCGGTTTGGGCTGGCCCGAATTGATTATTATTCTAGCTATACTGTTGCTTCTCTTTGGAGGATCAAGATTGAAAGGTTTGGCCAAAGGCCTCGGTGAAAGCGTAAGGGAGTTCAAGAAAGCAACCTCTGAACAACCTGAAAAAGAGAAAGAGGAAAAAGATGGTATCATTGAAGCTGCAAAAAAGATGGGGATCAGAACAGAGGATAAAGACACAGCACAGATCCTCAAAGAAATGAACGCGCAACTCGCTGAAACGAAAGCCTAGAAATTACTTTTTTGTTTGCGTTTCGTCTTTTGATGTGGATGAGTCGATGGTCGAAAAGAAAAAAGTAGATATGACCTTTCTGGACCACTTGGTAGAACTGCTTAATCGAGTGCGCATGATACTCTATTCAGTTATAATCTCCACTGTTCTTGTAATGTTACTGCCTGTTAGTATAGATTTTTCTACTGGGAATCTGTTTTATGCCACAATCACATCTTCTCTGATTACGCATCTACAAGAAAGGTTTCTTCCAGTCGAAGCAGAACTCTTGCCGTTGAGCTTTCTTGCTCCGCTAGAGGTTTACGTTTTTATCTCACTTATTTTAGGAGTGATTATTAGTTTGCCCGTGATCTCCTATGAACTTTATAAATTCATCAATCCGGCATTGTACGGACGCGAAAAAAAAGCTGCCTTGCCGTTCGTGGCATCATTTGCTAGTTTGTTTATTTTTGGTTTTGTTTTAGGATACTTGTACATAATTCCTTCGACTATACGAATGCTCTTTTCATTTGCGAGTTTGCTAAACCTTCCTCCAAAATACGATTTTAGTGCGTTTTTCTCACTGGTTGGGTTCACTCTTCTTTTGTGTGGTTTGATCTTTACTTTTCCTATGTACATTGTTCTACTTGTCAAGGCAGGCATTTTGAAAACTGAATCTATAACAAAAAATCGAAAGTACTTGTATGGAGTTCTCTTTATCCTGATCGCTATTGTGGACCCAGAACCTGGCCTTGTGACTGAAGGCTTTTTGTTCATACCTCTTGTCATACTAACAGAAGTGAGCATAATAATTGCGAAGAGGATTGAAAAAGCTCGTAAAACATCTGAGTAGTGCTAATGACCGCCTGACGGAATGCCCCACTTCATCATGAGTTCCAAAATTATCAAGATGATTGTACCAATTACCAATATGATTGTTAGATAATTTATGGAGCTTTCAACTCTATGAATTGAAGCTAAATCTTGAAGGGTCAGAATGCTATCTAGAGATCTGTTGTAGGAATCTATGAAGTCAAGTTCTCGATTGATGTTTTCTATTGCATGCATGGAATCATTTAGTTCTTTTAGGGAAGTTATGTCGATTGCATAGAGTTCTGTTCCTCGGACAGCATACATCCAAATCATGAGTTATCTCTCCCAAGTCCAATAGCACATATCTCCGCATGCTGGTATCTTCGGGCTTGCTTGGAAGCTTTGCCAAACCAAGCTATCACTCGACCGAGACCTATAAAAAAACATTTTTCAAATTCATACGTTTCTCTTACGCTCTAATAAAATAGTTATTGAATGAGTGTTAACCCTCATTTGAAGTTAAAAAAACATGCTGGAAGGCGCACGTTTAATTTTTAAGAGATAAGAAGGTAAGTAGTTATGTAATGCCCTTTGAGGAAAGTCAAGTTTATGACAGAAATTGCCCTCATAGCAGATAAGAATACTGTAACATGCTTTAAACTAGCTGGATTAAAGAATGTTTATTGTGTGGAGAATGCTGAGGAGGCTGAAAAGTGCATTCGCGAACTTTCGGAGGAACCTAATTTGGCGATCATTCTTGTTACGGAGCGTGTGGTTAACCAAATTTATGGTACGCTTGAAAAAATTATTGAGCGTAAGTACCCATTAATTGTCCCAATTCCGAATACGAGAGGTCCAATGACGATGAAAACTGATCTCATAATTGAGCTAATCAGACGAAAAGCAGGAATCGAGATTAAGTTATGAATAACGGTTTTCGAGCAAATTATGATGGTGATTTGACTTGTTAAGGATTGGCACAATCTTCCGTGTTGCGGGTCCGTTCCTTCTTGCCAAAGGAATGGCTGGTTCGCGGATGCACGAGCTCGTGAGAGTGGGAGAAGCTGGAGTGATTGGAGAAATCATCCGCCTTGAAGGCGAAACGGCAGCAATACAAGCCTACGAGGAGACTACGGGGATAAAACCCGGCGAGAAAGTTGAGGGAACTGGTAAACCCTTATCGGCAGAGCTTGGCCCAGGCCTGATTGGACAAATATATGATGGAATTCAGCGACCTCTTCCTGTTATCCAAGAGTTGGTTGGACCGCGTATCCAGAGAGGAGTGACCCCTCCAGCTCTCGACCGAAAGAAGAAATGGCATTTTCAACCCAAAGTGAAGAAGGGAGCAAGTGTCCTCAGCGGAGACATCATTGGAACGGTGCAGGAAACTCCACTGGTTGAGCATAGGGTTCTCGTTCCGCCCATGCGTGCGCTAACGGTCAAGGGTGGGGTTGTAGAGGACATAGTTTCTGAGGGCAAGTATAGTGTGATAGATCCTATAGCGGAGATTAGGGCTGGGGGAGGCTCGGAGAAGCTGTATTTGATGCATACTTGGCCTGTACGGCAACCTAGACCCTACAAGATGACGTTACCCACAGATGTCGCGTTGCTAACTGGTCAGCGGATAATTGACGCTTTCTTCCCCATAGCTAAGGGCGGGACAGCGACGATACCTGGTGGATTCGGAACTGGAAAGACCGTTATGTTAGATATGCTTGCGCAATGGGCTGATGCGGATATAGTTATTCTTGTGGGTTGCGGTGAGCGTGGAAACGAGATGGCTGATGTCACTGGAAGGTTCCCGAAGTTGAAGGACTTTCGTTCCGGTAAGCCACTCATGGACAGAACGGTCATAATAGCTAACACTTCTGATATGCCGATAGCCGCAAGAGAAGCAAGTATCTACACTGCCGTAACACTTGCTGAATATTATAGGGATATGGGCTACGACGTTGCAGTGATGGCGGACTCTACATCAAGGTGGGCTGAGGCTCTTCGTGAGATCTCCGGTCGGTTGGAGGAGATGCCTGGCGAGGAAGGTTATCCAGCCTACCTCGCGTCAAGATTAGCTGAATTTTATGCGCGAGCGGGGCGCGTCAAGACAATCGGTAGTAAAGAGAGGTATGGGTCTATCACGGCAATAGGGGCTGTTTCGCCTCCGGGCGGAGACTTTTCGGAACCTGTAACGGAGGACACTCTTAGGCTAACTAGGGTATTCTGGGCGCTTGATTTCGCTTTGGCTCACCGTCGTCACTTCCCCGCTATCAACTGGTTCATGAGCTATTCAGAGTATATGCATGCGCTCGAAGGTTGGTACGATAAGGTGGGACCGGATTGGTCGAGACTTCGCGAGGAGGCTATGTCCCTATTGAAGAAAGAGGAAGAGTTAAGGGAAGTAGTGTCTCTGGTTGGAGCGGAAATTTTAGGTGATAAACAACGTTGCGTTTTTGAGGCAACAAAAATGGTAAAAGAGTATTTTCTGCTGCAGAATGCTTTTCATCCAGTTGACATGTATTGTCCGATTAAGAAAACCTATCAAATGCTTCGTTTGATATTGAAGTTTTATGAAAAAGCAAAACAAGCAGTAGACTTGGGAGTGCCATTAGTTAAGGTGCTTTCCCTTAGTGTCAGAGAAGATCTAGCTCGAATGAAGATCATTCGATCTGAAGAGTTTGATGAGGCGAGTTTGGAAATCGATAAGAAAATAAATGAGCAATTTGCCCAGCTTGTTGGGGAAACAAAAGAAGATGAGTTGCCATGAGCGCATTGGTTAAAGCTGGTCGAAAGTTTTTCACAATTAGGGAGATTTCCGGCCCCCTGCTCTTTGTAGAATCTGTAAGTGGTGTCGGTTACGGTGAACTTGTAGAGGTGTTCACTCCTAGTGGTGAAGAAAGGACGGGTCAGGTTATAGACGTCAGCGAGGGGATTACAATCGTCCAAGTTTTTGAAGGTACCTCTAACCTCGACGTTAAAGCATCAGCGGTCCGCTTTACGGGTGAAACATTTAAGCTGCCGGTCTCGATGGATATGCTCGGAAGGGTATTCACTGGAGGCGGCAAACCCGCAGATGGCGGTCCAAACATAATTCCAGAAGACTACTGGGACATTCATGGCGCCCCAATCAATCCATATTCACGAGCGCATCCAACCGACTTCATCCAGACTGGAATCTCGGTAATTGACGGCATGAACCCTTTGGTACGAGGGCAAAAGCTTCCACTCTTCTCAGGATCTGGTCTACCGCATAAACTCATAGCGTCTCAAATAGTTAGACAGGCAAAAGTAAGAGGAGAAGAAGAGACTTTTACTATAGTCTTCGCAGCTATGGGCATAACCGCTGACGAAGCCAGATTCTTTAAAGAAGACTTCCTAAGCATGGGGGTACTCAGCCGAGTAGTAATGTTCATCAATTTGGCCGAAGACCCTGCCATCGAAAGGATCCTAACTCCTAGACTTGCACTTACCGTAGCAGAGTACCTCGCATTCGAGCAAGACATGCACGTACTCGCAATCCTGATTGATATGACAAACTACTGCGAAGCGCTACGCGAAATCTCCGCTGCTCGCATGGAAATCCCGGGTAGACGTGGTTACCCAGGGTACATGTACACTGACTTAGCCAGCATATACGAAAGAGCTGGGAGAGTTCACGGAAAGAAGGGAACCATAACATTAATGCCCATTTTAACCATGCCAGATGATGATATAACCCATCCAATTCCAGATCTAACGGGCTATATTACAGAGGGACAAATCATTCTGGACAGGAAGATACACAAGACAGGCTTATATCCACCCATAGATCCGTTGCCATCACTCTCTCGACTAATGGATAAAGGAATTGGCACTGGTAAAACAAGGGAAGACCATAAGCAATTATCTGACCAGCTTTACTATGCCTACGCTGAAGGAAAAGTTGTCAGGGAAACGGCGATGGTCTCAGGCGAAGCAGCGTTGACTAACGTCGATAAACTCTACCTACAATTTGCAGATAGATTTGAAAGAGAATTCATAAGCCAAGGGATAAACGAAGATCGAGACATCGAGAAGACTCTTGACCTTGGCTGGGAACTTTTGTCAGTACTTCCTGAATCCGAGTTCGCAAGAATCGATCCAGACATCATAAAGAAGTATCATCCAAAATATGGGCATAGGGACGTGGATAATAACCTTGTCAGTTGAGCTTGCCAGCATACATCCGACACGTTTAGAACTTTTAAGGCTAAGACGTCGTAAGGCAATGGCTGAAGGGATTATCGATATCTTAAAAAAAGATTTAGATGCATTGACTGTGACGCTTTTCGACTTTGTAAAGGAAATACCTTCCCTACGAAGTCAAATACAGGAATCGCTAAGAGAAGCTTATGATCTTTTCATCGAGGCTAAGATGATTACAGGCTCAAGGAAAATTGAAGAAATTTCGTTAGTTGCTCAACCAATCGATTTCGATATTAATGTGGGTACAAAAAGCGGAGTTCTCGGCATCTCTCTTCCGACTTTTCAACTTGCCCAAGAAGCAGCTCATATTTTAGAGCCCCGCTTCAGTATATTAGACACCCCCGCGAAGTTAGACGAATCAGTCCTCAAAACTAAGATTGCGTTAAGTCACATAATCAAACTTGCGGAAATAGAAGCATCAATGAGAGAAATTCTTGATGTTATGGCTGTTAAAAAACGGCAAATAAATAGAATTCAGTATAAGATTCTACCACAACTAGACGCTGCAATACGATATATTGAATTAATTCTTGAAGAAACAGAGCGACAAGACGCCCTCAGAGTAAGAGTTCTTCAAAGAAAACGAAAAGAGCGCGCCTTAAAATCAACTTAGAAGTCCAAGTAAGCAAATGGCAAGGTGATTTTTGAATGAGCGCGTGGAAGTACAAACGCGTAATGCCTAAGGTTATAGTTGCTAAACTTAGGCTTATTGAGCCAAATGATATAGTTGAATTAGCTGGTAGAAGACCCCGTGATGTTCATTCAATGTTAGCAAAGACATCGTATCAGGCAGAGATCTCAGAGATACCTGTCAAACAACTTAGCTCTATTTCTCTGGAAAATGCTTTGCTAAAAAATTTCATGAGAACCTGTGAGGAAATTATGAACCATTCACCGAAAAGTATCAGTTTCTTGCTTTCTACGATTTTGATGAAGTTTGAGGCGAACAATGTAAAAGCTATACTCAGGGCGAAAGAGGCTGAGCTAAGTGTTGATGAAGCCATGAAATATATTGTGCCTGTAGGAAGATTAGATGAGGCGAGATGCCTAAAGATTTTGGAGAACTCTAAAAGCGTTAGCGATGTGGTTGAACTTTTGTCAGAGTTAGAATACGGACCAGTGCTTAAAGAGGCGCTGAGAGGCCATGAGGAAACTAGACTCTTACTTCCACTTGCAGTTGCCCTAGATAAATATGTTTACGGTAAGATCTGGAGGGCTGCTGGAAAACTTAGAGGTTTAGACAAGAAGATTGCGGGAACAGTCATTGGGATAGAGATAGACTCCATGAATATCAAAGTCATTTTAAGGTGCAGAGCAATGGGGATTAACGAAGATCAGATAAGACGTTACATTATTCCTGTATCCGAAGTGTTTGGTGAAAAAGAGTTAGAGGACGCCATAAGAGCAGAGGATATCAAGTCTTCCATCGCGTCTTTGCTGGAAGCAGCTAAGCTTGCCCTAGCTAGAGATTATCGGTATGTGTTAACTGATCTCCTAAGAGAATATGAGGCTTCTCAGTCACTTTCACAATTAGAACTGGTTCTTGATAGAGGTCTACTTAAAACCAGTTTAAGAATGCTAAAAAGATATACCCTCTTCTTTAACATCGGACTAATCTTAGCTTTCTTAAACTTGAAATGGTTTGAAGTTAAAAACTTGAGAGCCGTTATAAGAGGAGTAGAAGATAAAGTCCCTTCAGATAAAATAAGGAAACTGTTAGTACTTCCCGAATAAGTGATGTTTGGATGGTAGGTTTTTCTACTTTAAGTAAAGCTAGAAGGTTTTTGCTAGTGACGTTTTTTGCCGTGGTTTTGAATCCATTCTCTCAGCGCCAAACCTTTCTCAGTTGTATCTAATGACTTTAAGTCAAACACCGATGGAGGAAGCCTTCTGTACATTAACATTCGTAACTTTTTCTGGACACTTGTGTATGCTTTCCGTAAGGTCATAACTAACGAAGAGATGTGCTCCTTTGAGGTGCCGATTATGAAATGTGTGCGGAAAATAGCTTCTTGTTTGCTTTCCCCATGTAATCGCTTTAGCATGTTCTCTTGCTTCAACTTTGCTCTGGTGACGTTCATTTCTCTCTTTATCTGAAATCTTGACGGTCTTTCCTTCTCAGATTTTAGTTTTTCCTTCAGTCTTTCTATTTCCATTTTTAGTCTGATTGATTCAGCAAGATGTGGATAATGTTCAGCAAGAGCTTTGTATTCAGTGGTTTCTGTTGCTGACTGTTCAAGCTTCACTTTCATAAGTTTCTCATAGTATGGATAACATTCCGCTTTTTCTTTCATGAGTTTTACTTCCGATGCCAAAGATTGCATCGCTTATATTTGACCAATAATCATGAATGCTATTAAGAGACCGTAAATTGCGAGGGCTTCAGAGAGAACTACTCCTATGACGTTCGATGAAAATGTTTCGGGTCTTTCAGCTGTTGCGCCGATCAGCGAAGACCCATTATAGCTAATTCCTGCACCCGCAGAAATTGTTGCGACAGCTATGATTACTCCTGAAATGAGAGCTTTATTTGCAGCTTCCATCGTTGTGATATCTGATAACTTTGATAAAAGCATGAAGGCAATAAGTAGGCCATAAATTGCTAATGCTTCACCTAAGACAACAGTTATAATTAACTTACTAAGTAACTCGGGTTTTTCCGTTCCAATTCCAGCTAAGGCACTTCCGCAAGTTATGATTGTGATTGCAGCAGAGATAATGGGTACACCAATCGCCAGCGCTATACCAATCAGACTAATAAGGCCAGGGTCCATTCCAAATCCCCTCTTAATATTCTAAGTATGTTTAAATGGTTTAAAAGGAATTCCCTCTCCTGTATGGAATTTTGAGAACCATTCTACCCAGTGGAGACGGAGAGTGTGTACAAACACGACTAGTCCTTCTATGATCATTACGAGGATTGTTCCTATAGCTATTAGGGGGATACTCGCAGGCGGAAAATAACCGTGTTCTACACCGCCCAGTACCAAAAACAAGTAGTTCATCGCGCTGTGAATGAGGCCTAACGCCATTAATCGGCTGTAAGACATGGAGTGGCTCAGAGTTTCAGCGAAAACTTCTACGCTAAACCCGACGCCTTCCATAAAACCTTCGGCTATTCCAGTAAATACGAGTATAAGCGCAAGTGGTAGTATGATAAGTCCTGCAAGCATAAGGCTGCCATCAGCGAACCACTTAGAAATGTTCGATATACCGCGCCAGTATACCCACATATACAAACTGCCTATAAGTAGCCATAACCAGCAAATCGGTATTGGGGAGAGTTTATAGCGTTTATGTCTTATTTCGTTTATAAATCTGAAGACAAGACCTAAACTTATGTGAATTGCTCCTACGAATATGGCGAATTTTAACATTTTCATAGGTTCCTGTGTAGGTTCAAATCCACCTATGTAGAAAGGTCCAATTTTACCCAGAGATATTGGGTGAATCAAACCTGATGGACCGAAAAACTCGCCGAAGACGAATCCGAAAAATATAGCGGAGATTCCCAAGAATACAAACATCTCACCGCTAATAAGAAGGTACTGAATGATATCTCCAACTTTCTCCAATTTGATTCTTCTCCGAAGGAAGGTGAGTATGACTCCCATTATTACAAAAATTGCACCTTGCCCAACATCCGCAAACATTATGCCGAAAAGTAAAGGAAAAGTTATTGCGAGGACACGAATAGGATTGATGTCTCCAGATGATGGATATCCAAATGCGTAAACTAACTTCTCAAAAGCTATCAAGTAGCTCGGAACTGGTTTAGGCATGATCGGAACTTTTTCATCCTGAGCAGGTGACTCGTCTGTCACTATGCTGTTTTTATCAGTGGTTTTCTTTATCTTTTCTATAGCTTCTTTAACATTATATTCGGGCACCCAAGCCTCAAAATAAATAGTTTTGGCACTTCTAACGAATTTTTTTTGTTCTTCTGCTACCTGCTTCTCTCTCTCTACAATCTTTCGTAAAATTAGAAGACTTTCATGAATCTTCCCGAGTTTAGTTTCTGCCTCAATTGATCCTCTTGTCACCTCAACAAGTTTCTTCAGTGTTAAAAGTCTCTTCGCGAAAAATGTTTCACTTTCTATGATACGCACGCGCGCAAGTTCAGCGAGCTTCTTATGGACATCGATTTCCTCTCTAACGACCACAGCCTTTATTCTATCTACCATTGCTTGGCGATCTATCAAACCCGTAGTTTCGGCAGTTTTTTCAATTTCAGACAGTTCATATTCGATTTCAGCGAGGCCTTCTTCTACCGATTTTTTAAGTGTAACCTCTTTTATTTTTACTTCCTCTGGCTTTACTTCAAGGGCTTCAATCAATTGGGCGATTCTTGAAGTCAATGCTGAGCATTTAGTAAGGGCTTCAACTGGCAATTCTGCTAGTTTTTGTTCAACCCTAGCTAGTACTTCTTCTATAGGCTCCTTTGTAATTGGCATCTCTTTTGAAGGTAGTTCCTCATGTTTTAAGCCAAGGTTTTCAAACGAAGCATCGATTTTCGAAAGAAGATCTGAGCATTTTGTTAGGGCCTCTGTTGAAACTACTTGAGGACTTAAAACTCCTTTCCAATCCTCTGGCTTTTCCCGCATATCAATAAACTGGACTATGCCTGCCTCGTCAAGAGATCGTACGACGGCGTCGACATCATCTTCAAGGGTAATAACCCTGAGCTTTCGAATCTCGGTCGTGATTCCACCTTCACGGATAAGATTGTCGCACTATGCACGCACTCATGTATAAAGGTTTCCGTGCTCACTTATCCGTTTTCAGTTAATTGGGTGACCATGCAAACGAGGGGAAGACTCTTAAAGTCTTTTGTTCAAATTTAAACTTGCTTTGGTGTCAGCCTTGCTTGAGGTTCTTAAAAAAATTATGGAGGGGGAAAGCGAAGGCAGAAAAATACTAGAGGACGCGAATGATCAGACGGAGAAAATTAAACGGGAGGCGCAGGAAAAAGCAGAAGAAGTTTATAAAAAGGAATATGAAGAGGCTATCGCGAAGGGTGAGCGTAAGTCCATAGAATTAAAGAAAAAGGCAAGAGAGAACGCTGAGCGTGAAGCGGAGAGTATTCTCCACCACGCAGAGAAACAGACAAAAGAGATTCAGGCAAAAACGAGAAAAAAATTTGATGAAGCGGTCAACGCTATCTTAGGTGAAATAATATCTTAAACAGGTGGGATTATGGAATCAGAAATGCATGGAATTGTTGATCGAATTCTCTATGATTCGAGAAAAAAAGCGAAATCTATTATTAAGGAGGCGCACAAGTCGGCTGAAATGATGTTAGAAAAACAGAAGGAGTCAGCTCGTCGAAAAGCAGGGGAAAAAGTCTCCTCTATGTTGAAGAAAACTGAAAGCGAGGCGACGACTATTAGAGGAACAGTGTTTACGGATGTGAGGAGAAAGGCAAGTTGGACTGTTTTATCTGAGAAGGAACGTTTAGTTACCAACGTCTTAGATGAAGTGAAAACTAGACTTAAGGCGTTATCACAGTCGAAGAAGTATATTTCTATTCTCAAAATGAACATTGTGGATGCTGGAACTGTTTTGGGCGGTGGAGAGTTGGGAGTCTTGTTGAACAAACACGATTCAACTTTGCCATTGAAGCTTAATGTGTTGGCTAAGGTAATTGCCGAGAAAACCGGGAAAAAAACACAACTGAAGCTCTCTAAAGAGAAAATTGAAGCCTTTGGTGGTGCTGTGGTTAAAACAGTTGATGCCAGAATTGTTGCGGACAACACCTTTGAAGCCATACTTAAGCGACGTGAAAAAGAACTACGGTTTAAAATAGCGAAAATCCTGTTCAGAAACTAAGCAAAACCCTTTGGAAAGTATCGTATAGCGCGCGCGTCTGTTAGTTTCTCTTTTTGGAACGCTAAGAACTCAGTTTGGGTTATCCGCGTTCTCGTCTAGAAGCATATATTCGCCTTTCTCAAATCTTTAGGTGTATTAACATTGAAAAATGTCATCAACTTTGGATCTATTTGTTCGAGAACTAAAGTTGATACGTAACGTACCTTCTTTAAGGAGGCGATCATAGAACGCATATTCAGTTTTTTGTCTTCTAATGCTTTGTTTGCTACATTTAGAGCTGACTTTGTGTAATAGACAGCTTGAAGAGGTTCTATATGGCCATTAGGCCATCGGGGAATAACTGCATCCTTGTTAACGCATAACTCTAAAAGAAATGATACAATTTGACTTGAAATAAAAGGAGTGTCGCATGGAAGTAACAGTGAATATTTACCCTGTGCCTTTTCAAATCCAGTTAATGCGCCAACAAGAGGATTTTGCATCTCATACTTGTCGATAACTATTTTCGCCTTTTGCTTCAAAAAACATTTGTAAGCTTTTTGTCGGCTCTTTGAGCTAACAACAACTAGAATCTCGTCAACCACAGTTGACACCTTATCAAGAATATGAAGAATGAGGGGTTTACCCGCCAACTTGAGCAAACCCTTGTCCTGTCCAAACCTCTTAGAAAAGCCGCCTGCAAGAACTACCGCAGATTTTTCCAATGAAATGACACCTCAATAAGTGATTCGCTCTGGGTACGTATAGACATTCATACGTTTTCCTCTGACAAAACCGACCAAGGTCATTCCAGTTCGTTGAGCTACATCTACCCCCGAATCAATAGCAGCAGCCAGAGAAGCAACTATAGGAATCCGCATTCTAACACACTTCAACACGATGTCACCCGTAAGTCGCCCACTCGACGCCAAAAAACACCTTTCAAATTCTATTCCCTTTGAAATCCCCGAACCAATAACTTTGTCCACTGCATTGTGGCGTCCCACATCCTCTGCGAAGGCCATTAAGTCGCCATCTGAAGAGTATAACGCCGCTATGTGAACTCCCCCGGTCTTTCTGAATGTTTCTGCAATTTTGTTGAGTTCCTTAACTGATTCCGAAATCACTTTTGCTTGTACAATTGATTTAGGCGCTCTCGGGAGATCAAGTCTGTCCATGAGTTTTGTAATGGGCCAAGAATCTGGGGAGCCGCATGCAGAGACAATTAGTCGGGCGAAGGGTCGGGACATTGGAATACGTTTTTCAGTGTCGATGTCAGATTTCAATTTTACTTGACATTTTCCGTTGGTTTCCAAACTTATCTCACGTATCTCATTAACTGTTTTTAGTATGCCTTCTGATATGAGATGGCCGATAACTAGTTCTTTCAATTGACTTGGAGTGCAGAGGATGGTTGCATAATGTGTTTTATTTAGCAATATGTGAAGAGGAGCCTCCTCTGCAATGTAGTCTTTTTTCTGTTCAAGTGCTCCTTTGGAAACATCAATTCGTGAGATAAGAACTTCCTTCATAGCGTAATCCTCTAAGCCTTATTATGTGAACATTTTCTATCAATCTAACAGTTGTTTCTCTATCTTTTGAAATAATTTAAGGGTTTCTTGCTGGTGCGCGCGTAAGTTGCCCTCTATACTGTCAACTGATAATCCTTGCTAAACTGTGCCAGTTGTTCCTTTATTTTTGAACGAGTCTCCTCCGAGACTGGACCTAATTTTGAAATCCGTTCGTTAAGGGTTTCAAATATATTCAGTATTTTATTGTATTGAGGAAGGGTTGTTCTAATTGAAAGTAGACGTAAGGATTTAATACCGTACTCACGTAGCTCCTTTTTTAGTTGGATGACGTGTTCTCTCATTTTTTCTTCAGTTAAAACGCTGTCATCTCCCTCGATGAATATGACGCCGTCGGCTCCGTAGGCAAAAGCTTGAAGTACATGTTTAAGGCCGACTCTTCCAACACTTGACACTCCAATTATCTTAATATTTGGAGAATAAGTCTCTCTCGTTTGTCCCGCCAAGTCCGCAGATCCATAAGCTGTGTCTCCTCCTATGAAGGCAATGATCTTTGGCGAGTTTCTGCTTTCACACAATCCGCGAATCTGCGCCATTAACTGAGCTTCAGTGCAGTGGTTCAAGTTAATTGCCCCTAAGGAACATGTTGGCACACAAATTCCACATCCAACACACGAGATCGGGTTAACTATCACACCTTTTGGAGATTTTTCTATTGCTGTAACAGGACAGGCTTCTATGCATTCGCCGCAAGTGTTGCATCTATCTTGGATTATGTAAGCCACTTCTGGTGATATGGAGATCTCGCCCTTGCCGATGAACGTTGCAACTCTAGAGGCCGTGGCCATCGACTCTAGAGTTGTTTCTCTAATATCCTTTGGGCTCACAGCGCATCCGGAGATAAAAACTCCGTCACGTTGGCTGTCCACTGGCCTAAGCTTGTAGTGTCTTTCTAGGAGGAACCCGTCTGAGCCCACTTGAATTCCTAGTTTTCGAGCCAGTTCATAACTGGTGGGATGTGGAAGGATGCCTGTGCTAAGCACAACAAGGTCAAATTCTCCTTCAATATCTCTTCCAAGCAAGGTGTCTTCAGCTCTCACCAACAGTTTTTCTCCGTTTGGGATGACTTCTGCTACTCTTCCTCTAACGAACCGCACGCCATGATCTTGAGCTGTAGCATAGAATTCTTCGTAACCCTTTCCATCAGCTCTTATGTCAGTGTAAAATATCCATGGTTCAGCGTCTGGAACAGATTTTTGAAACAACATAGCATGCTTAATTGCAGCCATACATCCTATTTTACAGCAATATTCAACTCCCCTGTCAGTATTCATCATTCGGCTGCCCACGCAAAGGATGAAAGCCACCTTCTTCGGCATCTTCCCGTCGGACGGCTTGTGCATGCCCTGCAACATGAGTCGCTCAAACTGGAGGTTGGTTACAATGTCGGGGTGTAAACCATAGCTAAACTCCTCGAGTCTTCTTGGGTCAAGCTGCTCGAATCCAGTGCAAGCAACAATAGCGCCTACATCCAACTCGATGGTTTTTTCTTTCTGATCAAAGTCAACGGCGTGTGCTGGGCAGAACTTTTCGCAAATCTTGCAAACCCCTTTCGTGAAGTATAAGCAGTGTTCGGTGTCTATCACGTACGCTCTTGGAACCGCTTGCTTGAATGGAGAGTAAATCGCCTTTCGCTCAGTCAATTCAGCTTCAAACTCGCTTGGAACTTTGACCGGGCACTTCTTTGCACACTCATCACAAGCCGTGCACTTAGACGCATCCACAAACCTCGGTCGTTGCGTTATCAAAACCCGATAGTTGCCAGGCGTCCCTTCAACAGCCACTGGCTCAGCCATACTGACGATCTTAATGTTTGGATGTTGTCCAGCGGACACCATCTTAGGCGTGAGAATACACTGCGAGCAATCGAGCGTGGGAAAGGTTTTGCTAAGCTGAGCCATATGGCCACCTATGCTCGGGCTTCTCTCAACCAAGTAAACCTGATAGCCCTTATCTGCCAATTCGATGGAGGCAATGATGCCTGCGATTCCTCCTCCGATTACGAGAATATCCTGCTTCACTGGCATGCTCTTTGGCTCTAAAGAAGTCAGATAACGGGCCCGTTCCACTGCTCCACGAACAAGATCGATCGCCTTAGCCGTCGCAGCTCCTTTATCGTCATGAACCCAACTGCACTGTTCCCGAATGTTCGCCATATCAAGAAAATATGCGTTCAAACCCGCTGATTTCAACGTTTGCCTAAAAGTTTCAAGGTGCATTCGCGGAGAGCACGACGCCACTACAATTCTGTTGAGTCCACGTTCTTTTATCCCCTCCATTATCATTTCCTGTCCAGGGTCGCTGCACACGTATTCATATGTTTCCGCAATCTCTACTCCTTTGAATTTGGCAGCAGCTTCCTTCACCTTTTCCACATCTACCGTGTCACTGATGTTTCCTCCACAGTGGCAAATGTAAACTCCTACTCTAGCATTTTTTTGCGTCATTTTGCTTCCCTTGAGCAAATACTCGTTTTTGAAACTTTTGGGAATTTCACTAGAAGATTACAGAAGTATTAATATATTTCCAATTCTGGAAATTTTTGCTCTAACGATCTCAAAAGGCTTATTAATGAAACATTAGTCTGTTAAACTTCTCAAAACAAAAACGTTAATCCATGTTTACGCTCCTCTAAGAAAAAATATGGAGGCTCAATCATGACTGAACCCAAAAACAATGTCATCCGATTAGACGAATTGGACAAGGAATTTACCGAAGCTGTGGCTAAAGCCGGCGGTGAAAAAATAAACCTTTGCATTCAATGCGGTACATGCACTGCCAGCTGTCCATCCGGACGAAGAACAGCTTTTCGGACACGCCAACTAATACGGAGGGCACTGTTGGGCCTTCGAGACGAAGTTCTTTCTGACAAAGACCTTTGGCTGTGCACAACCTGCTACACATGCTTAGAAAGATGCCCTAGGGGAGTCGATCCAACAGACGTTATTTTAGCTTTAAGAACTATGGCAGCTGAGACTGGACACATGCTTGATCGACACAAAATGGTTTCTGGTTTCGTCATAAAGTATGGGCACGCTGTTCCCGTTAACGAGGAAAACCGAAAGTTGCGGGTGAGTCTAGGTCTCAGCGAAGTGCCGCCGACCACGCACAAGTCTAAAGAGGCTCTCAATGAGGTTCAAGAGATCACTAAGAAAACGGGCTTCGCCAAGTTAGTCTGTTTTGAAAAAAAATAAGTTGGTGACGACAGATGCAGTATGCATTTTATCTTGGTTGCGTAATTCCCAACCGCTATCCGGGAATTGAACTAGCCATGCGAAACGTTGCACCAACGCTTGGAATCGAGCTTAAAGACATGGAAGGAGCGTCTTGTTGTCCGGCGCCAGGTGTGTTTAAATCCTTTCATCAACCTACGTGGCTAGCTTTAGCAGCTCGAAACCTTACTATAGCAGAAACATTGGGCATCGACATTGTGACGTTATGTAATGGTTGCTATGGTTCCTTGAAGGAAGCGAACGAAATTTTAAAGACGGATTCCTCAAAGCGAGATGAAGTGAACAAGATTCTGCGCGACTTTAACAGGGAGTTTAAAGGCACTATTAACGTGAAGCACTTCGTAAAAGTTGTTTATTCTGAAATCGGAACCGAGAAATTAAGAGGACTTGTGAAAAAGCCACTAAACCTGAATGTTGCAGTTCAATACGGTTGCCACCTGTTAAAACCAACAAAGTATCGAAAGGTTGAAAGTACTGAGCGCCCCAAGTTTCTGGACGAACTGGTTGAGGCGCTAGGCTCGAGGAGTGTTC
>Ga0209978_10000347_pt1 | contig 16951 bp, 18 predicted proteins | sample BentaG_FD_182805 | JGI IMG/M metagenome (GOLD analysis project Ga0209978, IMG submission 182805) | Deep subsurface microbial communities from South Atlantic Ocean to uncover new lineages of life (NeLLi) - Benguela_00093 metaG (SPAdes)... | ecosystem: Environmental > Aquatic > Marine > Oceanic >... | reverse complement strand
AATTCATGTTTATTGTCCTGATTGAGCGCGTTTTGAAAATAATTGCTTTAGTTCGCCCATTATAGCGCCTCTTAAGCTTACAGGACTTGCTGGACGTGGTCCTCCAGGTCCTCCAGGTCCTCCAGGTCCTCCAGGCGGAGGTGGTGGTCCTCCAGGTGGTCCTCCAGGTGGTCCTACCGATGGAGGTGGTGCACTAGCAGGGGCCGAAGGTGCTGCAATAACTGGAGATGTCCCAGGTCCTCTTGTTCTTAATGCCGAAACCTCATTATTAATAGTAGTAATTCGCGATTCTAAGGTTGATATTCTTTGTCCAACGCCTGCTAAAGACTGATCTACTAGATCTGGTATTTTTAGAATTACAGACATCATCCGTTCAACGATATCTCCAAAAGCATTTAATTTTTCTTCGAGTGGAGCCTTTTTGGTTTCATTCATGAAATTTGCGAATTCTTCTGCCATTTTACTCTCTCTATTTTAATTATAACGATTTATCCTAGAAAATTTTCTAATAATTATATATTTGACCTATTTAATAAATTTAAGCTCATACTTAACAATCGAATCAAAAAATAAAATTAAAAAAAAAAAAGAATACACTTAGCTAAATTTATTAACTGAGTTTTTTAAATTAACCCAGAGTTCATCTACTTCATTCTTAGTTTGTAAAAATTGATTAATTTTTTTCAGTAATACATCCCTTGCGCGATCAAAATCTCGTTGAAAGTCGTTTAATTCGGATTCTAAGATTTTTATTTTTTCTCCTTCGATTAAATCGTTTTTCTTTCTCTCGACAGACAAAGCTTTTTTAATGACCACGCTTCGCTTATTTGCTACTTCACTCAATGCTGAAGCAAATTCATATTTTTTCTCCACCAAGTAGTCTTTTTTTATAGCAAGATCTTTAATCGAATCGACATATTTACTAGTAGCTCCGATGTATTCGTCATTTTTGTGGATAATATCCTGAAAATATTTTACTTCCTCATCTTTAATATTTGATCTTCTTTCTCTTACTAGAGTCTGCATTTGTTTCAGTACATCTCTAAAAGTCCTGTTTAACATATCTCGAGCAAGATTTGTTTTTCTTAAATTATCAGCATATTTTTTTTGAGAATCGATTAAAACATTCTGAGCTTTAGCTAATTTTTTTATTTGATTTACTAATTCTTTTTCCATACTTGCTAATTCAAGTTCATCTTCATGCGTAATAATTGGGCTCATTATAATCAAACCAACTTATTATTGATTAAAAATAATTTACGATATTATTCTTATGTAAATTCATAATTATAATATTTAGTCTTTTTAATTGCTAACTAATTATGAGGAATTAAAGCAGTAATTATATTATCTCTATAGTTTGCTTTGATAAGTTTTGCTACAATAACTTTTCCAATTAATTTTTCGGAAAAAACTATAGGTTTTTTTAATAGAATTTTAATTCCAAGATTATCATTGATTTTTCCAATACATTCATTCGTCCACCTTCCCCTTGAGACGATTTTTATTTTTACTAAGTCGTCTTTTTTAAGATCTAATGTGGAAACGCAAGCTCTCTTATGAATACCGAAATCTCTTGGTCCAAGCTTTAGTTTAATATTGTATTTCTTTTCTAACTTTGATAATTGTAAATAAAAATAATCCCACGACTTTGGTTTGATTTTTTTTAGTGTTCTACCCGTCTTATAGATTAAGTACTTCTGAATACCAATTTGAATTTGTTGCTTAGAATACCCTTCACCTCTCAATTTGAGGACTAACTCTATAATTTCTTCAATATCCTTTTCATTTTCTCCTGGAAACCAAACTGGCGCAATTAAAACTTGAATATTGCAATTCAACAGAGTATATATATTTTTTAATAGTTTATTCACATCATAGTGCGCACAATTACATAGATAACAATCAGTTACCTCTTTTAAACTATTTAAGCTAATGTTAATTCTTGTAAGATGGTTTTTCTTTAGTTTCTCAATAATTTCTGTCGAAAGTAATAATCCGTTGCTTTGCATTGAAATAGTTGATACTCCTTCGATTTCCGAGAGGTTATTTAACAATTTAAACAGTTCTTTATATAGTAAAATTTCACCGTAGGGTGCGAGATGAATTTCGAGATCGTAGTTCCCCTTTAGTTTGGCGATTTCTTTAACTTTTTCAACTAAGTAATCTGAATTAACAACAAAATTAGTGTTATAATCGCCAGAACTGACAAAACAATACTTACATCTCAAATTGCAAAGGGTTAAGGGCTTAAGCTCGATAATATTAGTTCCTCTATCAATTACACCAAGAAAATCTACGCCCATTATAGGTATTTCCGATTTATTTTCTATGTATTTAATATCTTCATTCATTTTAGAGTCATAAATTATTTGTTTTGATGTTCTAAATTTTATACTTTAAAATAGCAACAAGAGATCCTAAATCAATTATTCGTTGTCCAGTTGGGTGTTCACTGCTTAAAATATGAATTACTCCCCCCATTCTTTCAACTCCATTTAATATACGCTCGATTTGTAGTTTTTTTTCTTTTAAAACCCCTCTTATTAAAATATCGGCACAAAACAATTCTTTTATTGCGCCTTTTTCAATGGCGTTAGAAATCTCGTCAAATCCAATGACGATAAGGTCGGAATTTGTAGCAAATAATTGCATTATTTCTTCAATTTTCTCGGTTTCCAGCAAAACTTTTACATTTTCCGCTATACTTTTTATTTCTTTCGATTTCAATGTCTCTAAAATGGCGCTTTCCGTTCCGGAGCTAGCGTGAATGCAATAAGTTTTTGGTAAATTGGGAATTTGGGCTTTTTCTTTAATAAATTGTTCAAAACGATCCTTCGTGCTTCCAGGACCACAAATTATTATAGTATTTAATTCTACGCTCTTTATTTTTTCGCTCAGAATTCTACTTACATCACTAAAAAATTCTTCGTAAGCTTTATTTCTATATGACTGTTCGTATCTTTTACCAGGTATATTTTTCTTAATTGTAGCTATCCTATTATGACTAAAGTTTGTTATAAGGGATATAGTTGCTAATCCTGTTTCGATTGCTATCATTAACATAATAAAATCAGTCTCGAAAGCTGATGGTTTTGTAAGGCGTTTTATTTCACTTTTTAACCACATTTCCTTTTTAATTGTTAACTTTTGCCCGGGTTCTATATTGAACGTATGGTATGTCCCATAAGAGACGAAATCATCTGGACCTTCTAATATAGTCCCCTTTACCCTCAATCTATTTGAAAATTCGTGGAAAGAGACAGATTCAACTTTCAGTTTCAATTTCATTTGTTTTCTTTCACCCTTGGAACCTTCCTTTAGCACAATTCTTCTGTGAGTCCTAGCTGAGACCTCGTCAGTTTTATCAATTACATTAAATAGAGTCCATAAATCGTTTAAATTTTCGGTTCTTATCACAATATTCTCGTTCTTTTTATCTATTTCCAGAATTTTCAACTAAAGTATCAAACTCCAAAGTTCAAATTTGCACAATAAATGTATATAAATAAGTATAGTATAAACAAGAAGATAAATTGTATCTAGGTCTAATTTCCTACGAAAAATAAAGAAAAAAAAATTAAAAATACGAAAAACACAAAAAATTTAATTTTTTGCTCCTAAGGCTTCTCTGACTTTTTCTAGTTCTTCCATTCGTCTCTTTTTCTCTGCATCACGTTTTTTCATGTCTTCCTCGTCAACCTTTTGGAGAGTAACACCTTTTTTGATTTCATCTTTTAATTCAGCACCTAAGGGTGTCATTTTACCTCAACTCTAATATTTTATTTCCTTTTTTGAGCTAATATTCAATAGGTTATATACAAAATTTATAAAAGAATTTATTTATAAGTCTTGGTTTTTAGAAAAAGATTAAATGCTCAAAATCATTAAATAAGCACTCTCTTTTTGCCGGTAGTAATTTTCTATTTTCTGAACAACTCGAAAATTAAATTTCTGATAAAATTTTATAGCCGCTTTATTTTTGGAGTTCACATTCAAAACAATTGTTTTTATATTATGCATTTCTTTAACTTTCTTCATTGCATAATTCAAAAGATAAGTTCCACAACCTTTATTTTGATTGTTTTTTCTGATTAAAAGATTAATCAAATTTACTCTATCTTCTCGATCTTGAATAATAATGATGAACCCTATAATAACATTCGATATTTCGTTGTCGAAGAGCTTAAAAAAATATGTGTTCTTTATTATCAAATTAAGAATTAAATCTTTAGAAAAGGAGTCTTTCTTGAAAGAGATTCTTTCTAATTTGTAAATTTCATCTAAATCATTAAGAGTGACGGTGTCAATAATCATTTAGTCCCATCTCTTCTTTGAATAACTTGATAGGTGTTTTTTCCGTTATTTGTTGATATTTTTCTTCTCGAAACGGTATCATTTCTATTATATATCCTTGTAAATTATGTTTAACTAGTAATTCCATAAAAGATTCTTCCAAAGCAAACTTTATGGGTAATTTAATATTAGTTGCTCCGTAAGATAAGAAGTTTTGAGGGTTTTTTATTTCATATAATAAAATGTTATAAAACTCTTTAATATCTAGTTTCTTCCCTTCTAGTTGAGCGTATAATAGCAATCCCTCTTTCGTAATTTGTTCGTACGGTAATTTTATTGTTTTTGCGCGCCTTAAATACCTTTCTCTCAACTGCCAATAATCCTTAGCTATAATCGTACAAAAATGAATTTTGATTGAAACTTTTAGAGCGATATCTTTTATGAGCTTAATAGCACTTTTTCTACTATTCTTTACAGATGCTATTGTACCTGCTTCCAACTTAAAATTTCGGTCCTTTAGGTTTTGACTATTTGGTAAGCTATACTCAAATTCATTCAAATTGATAAAATTTGCGCCTATTTTGTTCAGATGAAAAATGAATTTTTTCAAATTTTCTATATATCCCACTTCTGGAATCACAGGAACTTCAGCCCCTACAGACATACCCTTGTTTAATGCGTATTTAATCACATTCCAATTTTCCTTTGATGGGTTGAATCTAATTTCGTCTAACCCTGCTCGAGCGAGTTTTGCCGCAATTTCTTCGGTAAAATTAAGACCATTAGTATAAAGGTGAATGTGGAACTTATTACCTTTATTTTCTTTGATAAATTTGATATATTCTAACGTTTTTTCTAAGTTGGGTTCAAATAATGGGTCTCCACCCGTAATACTCATACCTTTCGCATTAATAGCTTTAAGTTCGTGTAGAATCTGTTCTTTAGAAGAGATTTGAATCTCATTTATATAACTATCTTGCTTACCTTTTCGTTTTTCAGAAATCGGGCAATACCACCAACAATGTTTTGGGTTCTGACAGATTCCATTAAGAAATAATACTGCTTTAGTACCCTTTAAACATTGTTGGCATCCTTTAGGAATTCCTTCTTTTTTTATGTAAAATGTATGTGCTTTAGACTCTAAAATTACTGGATCTCTCATCGTTGTAACAGCTTTTTTCTCACAATCGATTTTTTATTAGCTAATTTTTTTAACACATCTTCGATAGTTTCGTTCATTTCAATTGGTCTCTTTAGAAATACACCTGTTTTTCCAAATTTTTCTCTCTTTAAAAGAACCTTTTTTCTCTGGTTAATCACTTCAATACTAACATTCAACTGCTTTGCTGCTAAATGTTCATTTCCAATAACCGAATATTCTTCATGCCCATCAGAAACAGGTTGAATTAAAACTAACCTTTTATCGATTCCAGGCACTCTAATACTATTTTTTATTTGGTTTAGATTAATTTTTCCTCCAAAATCGTAAAATTCTCTTGATTTTTTATCGAACTTAGATAATGGAATTGTTATGCTCTCTAACTCGGTTAAATATATGTAGAGTTTCAAAGTGTCAGCAGGAGTGGCCATAATAATTTCTCTGTGGTAATTGTTAAAACCGTTCTTGTCGAGTATTATTTCTATTTGATACGGAGCAATCAGTTGTATTAAAACAATGTCTATATCACTATCAGTATGAATATCGCCTCGAGCAATACTACCATATAAAAATGGGTTCAAACCCTTTTTAGCGAACATTTCCAGTAGTAATTTAGACCGCTCTCTTTTTTGGTGTAAAAGTTTCAAATGATTTTCAGAATATGTAACGCTATCAAAATGATCTCTTAGAATTTTATTTCCTTTCATTAGAAATTAATCGTTTTTATCTTATTTACTATTTCTCTATATATCTAATTATTATGCTTAAAAGTAATGTTTCGTAATACCTGAATGTACTTTTAGCTTTTTGAATAACGGTATGTTTGCTGTTTTTAAATGTTTCATTACTCAATAGTATCTTCTTTACATTCTTGTTTTTAAAAAATGGATTTAATTTCTCACTAAATATAGTAATTATTTTAGAAAATTTGTTTGAATCGTTTAGGAAAGTTAAATAAGCTTCCCTATTGTAGGATTCTAAGCAGGGATTAATCAATATTATGTTCTTACAATGGTAGTCTTTCAAAAGAAGATTTAAAGGCATAGTTTCTTTCGAAAAATCAATGACATTATAATTTTGACTCACTAAATGAGCGTTTTGATTGTAAAACAATACAATAAAGGAAAAAGTTTGGTGCAACTCTATTTCGATATCAGATGTCATTAGTTCCGCTCCGTTTTTAGTTAATACTTTTAACCGAACATTTATCACATTATATCCAAACGCACAAAAAGCTTCTGTAAGCGCTTTCAACAACATTAGTTTTCGATTCCTTCTTATAATGATTATTGTTGGTTTTGTTAAATCTTCTTGCTGAAAAACGCTTGATTTAGTTAAAGTGCACATTTTTATAGATATATGCGAAAATTGATTGTTAATATCCAGAAGGCTGTCAACTCTCTTAATCGTTGAAGGATTTGAAAAAAAAAATCTCCATCTATATACTTCTTTAAGCACCTTTACGCCGATTAAAAGCGGGATTAACAACGCAATTACGATGATATTAACTGTAATCCAATCTACTTGAAAGATGTCAAATGTCATAATATTTACAGCGCAGTGTTTATATTAGTCTACAACTTCTTTAATCCAATCCAAATATTTTTCTGATCCTTTTTCAATTTTGAAAGCAACACACTCGGGGTTCGAATAACTATGAATTTCTCCGATTTTTTGAATTAGCAAATCGCAATTTCTTTCTATGGTCTTAATAATTAATAATAATTCGTTTTCTCTTTCTATATTTCCTTTCCATCTATAAATCGAGAAAACATTTTGTATTATGTTTACACACGCTGCCAACCTGCTCTCAACTAAAATGTTAGCTATTTTCTTACCCTCGTCTATATTTGGAACTGTAACTAAAAATATATAATAATCCATTTAATTCCCTTAGTTGTAATCTATAATAATTAATAATGCAATTTTAAATTTCAATTTATTTAAGAATTCAACCAAACTAAATGAAACTCTTTTTTTTGATTTTAAAACCGGTTTTACAAAAAATGAAGATATAAATTAATAAACTTTATATAAATAATAAATTAAAATTTCAATATACTTTGAGGAGTTGATTGTAATCCTTCACAATGTTTACCTAATATCAAATTTTACGGGCATTTGTTTAATCCATAGGAAATATGGGACTATAGAGTTTAACCAAGATTTAGTATCTGGTTTTTTGACAGCATTAAAAGATTTTTCAGTGGAGTTCTCGAAAGGATCGGGTGAATTGAAAATAATTGATATGCAAATATTTTATCTCCTTCTTGTTTTTAAGGAAGGAATCCTGTGCACAGCAGCAGCTGATAAAAATGATGATGCTAAAATCACCCATAAAATTCTGAGTGGGATTATCGATAAATTCCTGGAAAGGTATGGAAAACTAATGGAGAACTGGTCAGGAGATGTTAGGATGTTCAAAGGATTTGAAAATGTTATGGATGTTATGCTAAAGGACGGTCATGTGGCAGAAGTTCCAATCAAAATTCCTATACTGAAGATATTTGAGAAGGATTATATTAAGTCTCAGAAAGTAATTGAAAAGAAAGGTTTGGTTCTTTCCGAGGAGGATTTACGGACTGTTCGGAACCAGAAACCGGAGTGGACTTCAAAGCGTTTTCCCACCCAGGTAATTATCCAAGGTTTTTTGAACAAAGATCAGTATAAGATTGCGCATTTGGCTGACGGTTTTCACACAATAGCCGATATAGCTGAGGAGGCGGGCGTACCAAAGGCGGAGATCGATGTTATCATAGACGATTTGGACGATTTAGGTCTTTTAAAGTTTATCGGTATTAAATAAACACCTTTTTACGTATTTTAGTTTGTTTTTCAATGTTTTAATGATTTAGAACGAAATTTACTTTTTTCTCAATTTAATAATTAAAATCGTGCTAAGACCATTAATCATAAGATTTATGAAAATGATATCACTATTGCAGATAGTATGAATGTGAAAAAAATTGATGATAACATCTATGAAATTCCGCAGAAAGCTTTGATGGCTCGTGTGGAGGGGAAAATAGAAAAATTTCAGATGCTAGTACCAGTACGTATTTATGCAAACGATTACATCTTGGAAAAGATTAAAAATGACAGGACTCTTGATCAAATTTGTAATGTTGCTTGTCTTCCAGGCATACAGAAGCACGCTATTGCTCTATCTGATGCTCACCAAGGTTATGGTTTTTGTATAGGAGGAGTTGCTGGAACAGACGCTGCAACAGGCATGATTTCGCCTGGAGGAGTAGGTTATGATATTAATTGTGGCGTAAGAATGTTAAGAACTAATCTTCACCTTAAAGATGTGAAGAAGTCGATTCCCAGTTTACTAAACACGATTTTTTACAATATCCCGTCAGGTTTAGGGAGTAAGGGAAAATTAAACATTAATTATTCGGAATTAGACGAAGTCTTGGATAACGGATTGAATTGGGCGTTAGATAACGGTTATGCTATAAAAGAAGATATTGAACATTGTGAAGAGAACGGATTCTTGAAAAACGCTGATTCGTCAATGATTTCTCAAAAAGCTAAACAAAGAGGGATAAAGCAACTTGGTTCATTGGGAAGTGGTAATCATTTTCTTGAAATTCAGAAAGTAGAAACAATTTATAACGAGACTATAGCTAAAAAGTTAGGAATTTTTAATAAAAACCAAATAACACTCATGGTTCATACTGGCTCGCGAGCTCTTGGCCATCAAGTATGCACTGATTCTTTGCGAAATGTCGAACAAGCAATGAAAAAATACAACATCAAAGTTCCAGATCGCGAATTAGCGTGTGTACCAGCTGATACTCCAGAAGCAGTAAAATATTTGCAAAGCATGGCATGTGCTGCAAATTTTGGTTTTAATAATCGCCAAATAATTACGCATTGGCTAAGAGAATCTTTCTTAGAGCATTTTAAAAGGAGTTTAGACGATCTAGATTTCAAATTGATTTATGGTGTTTGTCATAATATCTTAAAGATAGAAGAACATGAAGTTGACGGGAAAAAAATGGAGCTCAATGTTCACAGAAAAGGCGCTACGAGAGCTTTTCCACCAGGGCATCCAGATCTGCCTACTGATTATAAAAACATTGGTCAACCTGCTTTAATTCCGGGTACGATGGGATCAGCTTCCTATTTATGCGTTGGAAGACCGAAAGCGATGGAGCTTTCTTTTGGATCCACTGCTCATGGAGCTGGTAGAGTAATGTCAAGGTCTAAAGCAACAAAAAAATATTGGGGTTCAAAAATCAAAGAAGATTTAAAAGCTAGAGGAATAATCGTAAAAGCTGCTTCTCCCAAAATAATTGCTGAAGAAGCGCCTGGAGCTTACAAAGATATAGATCAAGTAGTACAAGTAAGCCACGATCTTGGAATTGTGGAAAAAATTGTAAAGTTAGTTCCAATAGGAGTTGTAAAGGGTTAAATTTTTTATTTATTTATTTTCCTAAAATTTAATTTAACAAAAAATGAAAATAAAAATATGACTACATTAAACTCCTTTTAATTTAATTCAAATTTATCTAAAATTGGTTAACATTGAGAACCGTCTCAACTCAACTTTGCTTAGTTACTATTTCTAAAAAGCTTATCAACTAAATTAGAGACAAGAATAGTATACTAATATTGATAGAGTAAAATTTTGAATGATATCATTATCCATAAATTATTTTGAAGTTAAATATCATATACTATATCTATTGTGGTGCTTTTGTGTTTTTCTTCTATATTTAGGAAGGAATAAGTTATAGCCTTAACTTCAATTCCTATTTCGTGTTTATTTAAGTCGAATTTTTCACCTTTTAGAGTAGCCCGCAACTTATAATTATCGTTGAATTTTTCAATTTTACTTACATAGATTTGATTAAAAACAAGCTCATCTACATCAAAAATATACAAGAATTCGGAGAGAAAATCAAATAATAGGGCTTCTTTATCCTCAGCCTCGACAATTATTTCTCTTTCGACTTTAGGAATTATTTTTTTTAAGTTTGGCGTGATAGTCGACATTAAACTATAAGCGGTTTGCGAAAAGGCTTCTTCTAATGATGACCCCCAACTTCTTACCTGAACGTCTGCAGTGTGCTCTCTAAACTCAAATCCGGCTTTTTTCATTTGAATATTAATTATTTTCAGTATAGATTTACTATAAATAGTCTCGTTTAAAATTAAACCTTTTGTTGTTTGATTTAATTTTCCTAGGAGTTTAAAATAATAGGTCTGAAATTGTAATTATATGCTGAGTACAATTCATAACTCATTTATCGATGATTTGCTTTTTTATCAAAAATTAACTGTAAAAAAGAAATTCTCTAATAAAGAACTATTACTTTTTCACTTTTTTTACGATACTACTAAAATTTTTCCGAGAAATGTTATTATTGTTAAAGATATCGTCTTCTTCTTTCTTGATAATGAAAAGTATTTTGAAGCGAAAGCAAAATTGCCTTATCTTAGAAAAAAATTTCAAAACAGGAGAATTGTGATTGTTCGGGAAGAGGGAGTTTTAGTTAATTTAGTTTTCGGTTTTTTCCCCGATCCTTATATTCATAGCATAAGAATTGATAGAAATACTCATACTGGACAAATTATAATCATTGTTGGATTTCTCTCATATGAAGAACGAGGAATTGCAGTAGGCTGTAATGGAGATTATATAAAAGCTATCAATACCATCTTCGAAGGTTACGTTAAATTTGCGGATTACCAAGGATTTCAAGTTAAAATTAAGTGTGAAGTTGTATGTTTATGAAAAATCTTACCAAGGAACTTCTTTTAAGTTAACTAGATAGGCAATTGTATTAGCAATAAGACTAATAGATGGAGTTAGAATTAGAAGAAAAATTATAATATTAATATCAGGGATCAAGTAAAATCCCGGAAAAAATATAGCGGGAATTATGGCAAAAATAATAGCCCCTATAGCAAAATCTAATTGATCTACAACCCAAAATGGTGCTCCACTTTTAATGTCAAATCTTCTTTTAAGAAAAGATCCTGCTAAATCTCCAAATGCGGCACCGTATGAGCAAAATACGATTCTAAACGCTATCATCAGGATTCCAATCGGAAGGGGACCACCTATAAAATAATATTGATAGTAAAAAATCTCAGAGTATAATTTATACGCTCCAAACGAATCTCCATCTATTTGAATCTGTTGTATAGGGGGCCACAATAATAAAAACAACAAAAATAACGCGCAACTTAAGGGAATACCAATGTATAATGGCCCTTTGACAAGCCCGGAAGTAGTTTTGTGATCTCCTAATAATCTTCGCCCATCACGCCAAAATTTCCCCCTATCTAAAGGTTTACCACCCCCAACAATAACCATTCCAGCGTTTGAAAAATACGCGGGAGCGATAAAAAGCACGCTAAAAATAAGTGTTGCTAGCCAATCAGCCCATGTAAATACGAAAGAGATAACCAGAAAGTTAAAGAAGAGCAAACTAATGAAAAAAATCGTCAAAGATATCGCAAGCTTTACATTTTTTCTATCAATATCTCCCTTATTATTACGCGTTGGCATAATAGTTCCTATAATTATAAAAATTAGATTGGTTAATTTTTGATTGAAATTAAATTTTGGTAAATATAATTAGTTCTACTAAACCCTTAATAATATTGCTTCCTAAATAATTATCTTTTAAAGTTCCGACAATAATATTATAAATTATCGATCTAATCGTTGCAAATCTGTTAAAATGAGAATAACATATTAAAGATTTAACAAGTTATCATTAATTTTTCGATTAATAATCAAGTTTAAATAGCGCGGAATTGAAATATTATTCTAGTGATCATTTCGAGTGGAAATTATACTCATGGTGGGATAAAGTGTTGACGAATCAAAACGATAAAGGCATGTATTCTTTTAATATTGATAAATTTTATCAAAAATATTTAACAGGTCCAAAACTTTTTAAAAAAAGGGAAGCACTCGAACCATCATTTATTCCTGAAGAATTACCACACCGAAACTCCGAGATAGAAAAAATTGCTGGCATAACTGCATGCGCATTAAAAGGAGACGTACCAGCTAACTTTTTATGCTACGGGATGACAGGCACAGGTAAAACTGCAACTGTCCGTTACATTTCGCAAAAATTAGCTCAACACTGCACTAACAATCCTCCTTGGTGGGTATATATCAATTGCACAGTAGTATCGACCCCATACCGAATTTTGGCGCATATTTATAACACAATTGTGGGAAAAGAGAAGATCCCCGCAACTGGGTTGCCGAAAGACATTATCTTAAAAAAATTGCTTGGATTGCTAGACCAATTAATCAAAAATAGCGTTTGCTTTCTTGTGTTAGATGAGATTGATATACTAATAGAGAAGAAAGGAGGAAATGAAATACTTTACAATTTAACGAGACTTAATGAAAATTTAGACCTATGTAGAACAAGTGTCGTTGGAATATCTAATAAGTTGAAATTTATGGAATACTTAGATTCGCGTGTTACTTCTAATTTAGAAGAAGAAGAACCTATCGTTTTTCATCCTTATAACGCAAATCAATTGGCAGATATTCTTAAACAAAGAGCGAAAATTGCATTTAAAGAGGATGTTATTGACGATGGCGTATTAAAGTTATGTGCAGGTCTTGCCGCAAAGGAACACGGTGATGCAAGAAAAGCACTTCAATTATTAAGAAAAGCAGGAGAGCTTGCTGAAAGAAATCAAAATAAAAAGATTATGGAAAGTCATGTTGAAAAAGCTCAAAAGGATATAGACAAGGATCACATTGTTGAATATCTCTTCTCAATGCCCCTTCAAACCCAATTAACTTTAACAGCTATTTACCTATTGTCTAAATTTACAAAGGAACATGTAATCACTTCGGGAGACATTTACGAAGTCCACTCTGAGCTTTCAAATAAGATTCCTGGCTTGAAGCAATTAACACATAGAAGAATTAGTGATTATATTAACGAATTAACATTATCAGGATTAATTACTGCAAATACAAGATCATTGGGACATTACGGGCGCACTAAAATTATAAAACTTAATATAGAACAACAGTTAGTAGAACGAGTATTATCTCAAATTAAGAAAATCCAAGATCATAAATTGTTAGATTATAAGCCCGTAATACTCCAGACCGATAAAGTTAAAATTAAGAATATTGTTTTTAGAAAGCTAATTTAGATGACAAAATCCCACTTATTAATATCTTTAGCAATATTTTCGAGAAATAAGGTTGCTCCTTTTTCATCCTTCTCTTTTAGTACCAGAAATAATTTAGCTATGTGTTTGCAAAATTTTTTATTTGGGGCTCTTTTTGTTTGAAAATCGTGACAGTCATGTTTTAAGACCTTCTCATTAGTGGACATTTCAATAGTATAAGGAATTTCTCGAGAACCTTTAACTTCGGCTTTAACAATTTTACCATAAGGATCGAATGTATCTATGATGATCGCACTATCTGATACTAGTACAGCTCTATTTATAGTTCCTTTATCTAAAAACGCTTTTAATAAAACATTAAACTTATTTGAGCCATTCTTTTTAAAATTATCAGTAAAGTGGGCTACGTTTGTAGAATAATTGATATTTTCTATAATTTCTACTCTTCTTTCTTTATGCCAATTATTTAATTCAAGAGTTAAAGCATCTGATAAGTTAAGCTTGTTATCCGCACCTACTATTAAATAACCTTTGTGAACTAACTTGTCAATGAATTCTTTTGCTTCTTCAGGAGAGAAAAGAAATAATTCAAAAGAAATTTTGTATATCAAGTCATTTAAAGATAAACATGGAAGTTCAATAATTTTCCAGATATACAAAGTCATCTCAGAATAGTTGTTTCGTGGGATTGCAAAATTTATTTAAATACACCTATTATTTTACTAATTAGAAAAATTTAGTTGATTTTCTTAAAGTCTAATGGGAAATAGTTTAACGAATCTAGTTCTATTATTGGAACTATACCGGGAGTAGGTGTTATTCCAAAACTTCTCATAAAATCAGTTTGAGCCTGAAAACATCCAGAATTAACGAGTGTCACATTCCTATATTTTCCCATACCATTAATATGTATATGTCCAGTATGAAAAATATCTGGAATCTTATCTAACACAAGTAAATCGTTTTTAAGAGGTGCTATTTGTGTTTTTCCTCCAAATATAGGAGCAAGATGCCTACAAATAAGAAACTCTTTCATTGTTTCAATAGGTTTGTTAATATCTAAATCATGAATTAACCTATTGATGTCATGCATACTCTCTCCATGATATACCAGAGTATTAACATTATGAGTTTTTATAAGAGAAGGATTGCCCAAACATTTAACTCCTAAATTAATTAAATCTTCACAGTATTTTTTTGGTACAGCGGATCGAGGTATAGCGTTTCTGACAGGCTCGTGGTTTCCCGACACAAAAAATACTTTTATATAATCTGGAACATATGCTAGTAATTCTGAAGCTTTTTTGAACTGTTTGAATATATCAGTGATAATTAAATCTTCTTGTTGTTTAGGGTAAATTCCTATCCCATCAATTAAATCACCGTTAATAACGAGATATTTTATTCTTCCCGCATTTTCCCTTAAAATCTTATTACTACTTTTCCCGTTCAAAAATTTTAGAAATTTAGTAAATAAGACTTCTTCAAATTCTTTACTCCCAATATGTGTGTCCGAAATTAATGCAATAGACAAGGGATCGGGGGATACATTTGGTGAAAAATCAGTTGGAATATCGATTTTAGAAATACTATTAGCAAAAATTATTCCTTTTCTACTTTTTTCGCCAGGGTTATATAATCCTTTGACAAATATCATTTGATCGTTAAATGTTCTTTCAATAATGTGGACATTTTCTATATTGTCAGAATTATTTTGAACCAAAACGCTAATTTTCCCGGTTAAATCCTCTAAAGTTAGTAAATAATTCCCTTTTTTTGTTTGGTGGACATTTTCTACCAAACCTACTGTAGAGATTTCAACGCTATTTGATAATCTATAGATATTATTTATATTGGTTGCGGAACTTGCTTCGGGCCTTTTTCTAATGAGATTTCTTAGCTTGTTAAATTTATCAAGTGTTAATTCGTAAAAATCTTCATAATCACCATTAGTATATAAATTACCAGTGGGATCATTTACAATCTCGAACTGAAAATCATGATCCTTAGCTATAGGTTTAAAACTAAAAGCAGATTTTGTGGATTCATGGGTTTTAACTTTTTTCTTTGTCGATGTTGCTTTTTTAATTGGGAGTAAATCAAGAATAACCTGGTTCTGTTCTTCAAACTTTGGAGGTTCGACGAATACTTCAGAGTTAATTGAATCAAACTCGTCGCGGATATCTTTTGTAATTGATTCATTTATAACATTAGTCAATTTAGGTTTAGAGTTAGGTTCTTCTTCCGGTGGAAGAGAAATGGATTTAGATAATACTCGTTTTAAAGTCTTTTGCAATTCTTCGTTTGATATTTCATGAACAATGGTTTCTGTTAAATGACTTTTAAATGAAGGGATAAAACTTGTTTCTTTAATGAGTATATTTAAATTCTTCATTGGATTATCAAGGTTTAGCACCCCCTCTAACAATTTAGGACTAATATTTATACCAGAATTAACCAATTTCCTGAGAATAGCCTGTTTTTGTTCAGATATTTCAGTCTTCAAGTCATTTTCATCCAAATTAGAATTACTATATTTATGAAATGATAAAGTTAAAATGTTTATTATTAATGAAAAAACAAATTTTTTTAAGTATTAGGAGTGCGTAACAATTCTCATACTTTCATTATAAACTGTACATCTCTTCAAATTCTTATAATATTATTCCACTAACCTATTAATAACATATTTTATTTTAAAAGTCAGAATTTAAAATTATATGTCTATTTTTCAGCAATAATATTATTTTAGTTATTTTAGAGTGCGTTGTATTATGGTAGAAATGAGTAAAGAAACAGAAGAATATTTTTCGCTCTTGCAAAAAGATGTTGATGAGTGTTACGAAGTAGCAGAAAATGCTCGTCAAAAGGGGTTAGACCCTGAACTCTTCGTAGAATCTCCTCAAGCTAAAGATTTGGCAGGAAGAGTTGAAAAACTTGTAGGTCCTCAAGGAGTAGCAAAGTTAATAAGGAATCTAAAAAGTGCTGGAAAATCAGATGATGAGATAGTATTTCAAGTAGTTTCTGACATTCTTGGACAGAAAATTGGGGTTATTGATTCACTTGAAGAGAGAGTTGAGAGAGCAATACGTGTTGGGCTTGCTATTAAAACGATGGGTGTTGTTAGTGCTCCACTTGAAGGGATATCCAAGATTTTAATACGAGAAGATCAAAATCACAATAAATATTTGTCATTGTACTTTGCGGGTCCTATTAGAGCAGCAGGAGGGACAACAGCCGCTTTGTGTGTTTTAATAGCGGATTATGTGAGGAAAAAGTCAAATATACCAAAATATGAAGCAACTGAGGGTGAAATTGGTAGATATGTCGAAGAAGTCAAGCTTTACGATAGAAGAG
>Ga0209978_10000346_pt1 | contig 16956 bp, 15 predicted proteins | sample BentaG_FD_182805 | JGI IMG/M metagenome (GOLD analysis project Ga0209978, IMG submission 182805) | Deep subsurface microbial communities from South Atlantic Ocean to uncover new lineages of life (NeLLi) - Benguela_00093 metaG (SPAdes)... | ecosystem: Environmental > Aquatic > Marine > Oceanic >... | reverse complement strand
CTTAATAGACTCTATCACACCACTATAGGCCAGCGATATCTCGGTATGAGCAGAGAAGCCACATTTTTTACAGGATACCTCACCACGACCCTTGATATAACAACCCTGGGTAAGTTTGCCATCGGGTTCTACACTGGCAATCATCCAGGGGTGACATCTCCACTTATTATCTTTCAGAGCCTGAAGACAGGCATAGGAATTGGCTATGGGAAACCCGCCCTTTTTTAGCTTGATAAGCTCATCCAGTACGACCTTTCGTTTCTCAGGATCTAGCATCAAACCATCGTTCTCCTGACAATCGCTGGCTCCTTAAGAAAAGAGAAGTAATGCCGGACGCATAATCCTTTGCGGTAGTATAGATTTTTTCTAGATCCAGGGGAATATCCTCGCTATCACATAGCCAGACGATAACAGAAGTCCAACGCTCAAATGGATAGTTACGGTACCAGACATGGCTGGTATCAGCCCTTGAGTGTTTGCATAACTGGAGTGGGCTATCTTCATAGTCTTCCAGGCTAAAGGAAAACTAAGTAAGGAAAGAATCACCGTCCAGGGAAATATCCTTAAAATAGCTCCCAGGATGATAAATAGATAAGCACTTAATAATAAAGAATAGAATCCCTTACGTGCTCTTTCTCTTCCCATCTTTACAATCAGGGTATTTTTACCAGCTGCCCTATCACACGCATAGTCAGGAAATTCATTAATGTAAAGAATGGCGGCGATTAACAGCCCCACCGGAATGGAGATAAAGAGTACCTCTAGACTCAGGGTTTGCGCCTGAACATAATAGGCTCCTGCTACTACTAAGGGTCCGCAATTTAGACCAGCCACAAACTCTCCCCAGCCGCGATATCCTATTTTTATTGGTGAGGCAGTGTAGAAATAGCCTAATAGAACCCCGAGGATTCCAATAATTAACACCACCGGCCCCCGAACAAAGGTCAGATATAACCCAATTACAGCAGCCAATCCAAAAAATATCAACGAAGAGCGGTGGACCTTTCCTGGGGAAATTAGATTCTCCTGAATCACCCGACTTCCACCGCTGAAGGGAGTTACATCCCTATTGATATCATCACTGGCACTCTGGTGGTCAAAGTAGTCATTGGCCAGGTTCGTGCCTGCGTTTATGAATACTACAGCCAAAGTAGCTAACAAAAAGTACTGCCAGTAAAATATCCCGCTGCGGTACCAAGCAATTACTGTTCCCAGAATGGTTGGGACTACCACCGCTTGAAAGAAGGGAGCCCTCATTGCCCTCATCCATACTTTAAATCGGAATCTCTTAGAGGCCACTCCTCCCCTCCATGTTTAATCTGGCTGTGGCACTGGAAGCATTCCACCTTATGCTCACTAGTGTGTTTTAAGTGAAGCAAGGAGCTCTCGTTGATTCTTTCCAGGCGGCTGGGCTCAGCATGACAGGAAAGGCACTTCTCCCGATGAACCTCTCCTCCTCCTTCAACTACTCCTTTATGACAGCTAAGACAATCCACACCCATTTTTAGGATTGCCTGGTGGTCGAACTTTATTTCAGCTTCTGGCATTTCTCCAAGAGCTCCATGACAGAGGGTGCACTCAGCCGTGTTTTGGTTGGGATCTTCCCCTTTGAAATGGCAGCTAAAACAGGTTGACTCAGCTACGGTCATGTGCTCAGTCTGAACTATCTGAGAGTGACAACTCGTGCAGCGAAGTCTAAATTGGCCCTTTAGAGTTTGAAGATGCTTCTCATGAGAAAAGGAAATACCCTTCTTAAAGTCTACCTTTTCTCCTTTTAGTTTCTCCTGGCTATGACAGCCTTCTCTTAAACAACTCTCATCACTTACCTCGGTTTGATAGCTAGTAGGAAGGTTACCACTAAGATAGATGGCTACCTCTACCAGACCATTGGCCTTTGTCTTAAGATAAGCTCCCATTCCAGGCTCAGCGTGACACTTGATGCAGTTAACCTCATTATGAGAAGAGGTCTTCCAGCTCTCATAATAAGGTTTCATATTATGACAGGTGGAGCAAAACTCGGGAGAAGTGGTTATCTCGAAGCCCACTACAACTACTATTCCAATGAAGATAGGAATCCCTATCATAAGTAAAATCTTCCACCTCTTGATTTTTAGAAGATCCTTCCAATTCGTTCTCATTAAGATTCTTGAACTTCCAATAATGAACGTTATAGCTCTTCTCATTACCCCAAAATTCAGGCCTCTTTTGGCTAGACCCATAGTTTTCCTCCACTTCTACCTTCCATCTTCTTGGGCCTCATATTTGGAAGGACATTTAGCCATAAATTTCACATTTCTCTTCCTCATTAGCATGACCTAAAATTCCTTGCCTAGATTTTTTAACTTACCCTCTTCTCCCCATTTACAGAGCTTCTTCTGGTAGCTCCCCAATCTCTCTGTAAGTAAATACTGGTCCATCCTTACAAACATATTTACTGCCAATATTGCACCTTCCACATTTACCAATTCCGCAGCTCATCCGGCGCTCCAGAGAAGTAAAGATTTTCTCTGGACTAAAGCCCAAGTCTAGTAGTGGTAGCATGGTGTACTTTAACATGATGGGAGGGCCGCAGATCAGAGTAACGGTGTTTTCAGAACTCGGCGCCACCTCCTTTAGCACGTTTGGTACCAATCCAACTCGACCTTCCCAGTTTTCGTCTCCCTTGTCTACCGTGATGTACATGGTGATGCCGCCTCTTTCCTCCCACTCCTTCAATTCCGATTTATAAATAAGTTCGCCGGGACTGCGAGCACCATAGAGTACAGTGATATCTTTAAATCGGGATCTATTCTTCTCATGAAGTAGGTACCTGATAGTTGACCTTAGGGTGGTGAAAGCAAATCCTCCCCCCACCATAAGAATATTTTTGCCTTCCATAGTCTCAGTCTCCAAAGGATAGAAATTGCCATACGGTCCCCTCACTCCTATCCGACTTCCCTCTTCCAAACTGTGAAGGGCAGTGGTTAGCACTCCGGTGGGATACCGCTTCACCGTAAACTGTAGATACTCATCATCAAGAGGGGAGGAGGCAATTCCAATAGGACTTTCCCCTGCTCCCAGAACAGAAAGCATGGCAAATTGGCCACAGGTGAATTTAAATCTCTCCCTGTCTTCTTTGCTCAAGAAGACCAACTCAAAAGTCTTAATGTCCTTAGCTTCGTTCTCGATGACGATTTTTCTTACGGTGACCGGCTTAGGACGGTAAAGACTATTCATTTTTTATTTCCTCGATAATCTCTCTTATATCTATATTCACCGGACAATTTTGAATGCAGCGGCCACACCCGACACAGGCTGTTTCTCCAAAATTCTTTACAAAGTAGTTGAACTTGTGCATCACCCTCTGTCTCATCCTTTCCCGGTTTGAAATCCTGGGATTGTGTCCTGAGGCCTCAAGGGTAAATCCAGGAAACATACAGGAATCCCAGCTCCGAACCCGCTGAACCCCTGAATTGACCTTTTCATCGAGGAGGGCAAAGCAGTGGCAGGTAGAGCAAAGATAGGTACAAATGGCGCAGCCCAGGCATCTTTGGTGGATCCGATCCCAGAAAGGTGAATCAAAGATCTTGTCTAATTTCTCTTCTAATCCCTCCATCACTACCTTTGACTTAACCTTTTCCTCAGTCTCTTTTTTAACTTTAGCTAACCTTTCTCTGTCCTTCCCTTGAGCGTCCTCGAACGGATCATCCTTTCCTATCAAATCTTTTCCGGTCTGGGTTACAGCCTCAACCAAATATTTATCATCTCCCAATTCCACCATCAGCAAATCCAAGCAGTTTTTTTCAAAGGGACCACCTCTCATAGAGGTACAAAAACAGCTAGTCTGTGGATGAGTACAGGCCATACCCACAAGAAGAGTTCCCTCTCGCCTCTCAACATAGTAGGGATCCCGGTAATCTTCACTGTCGAACACCTGATCGAGCAAAGCTAAGCTCTTGGCGTCACAGGGTCGAATAGCGAAGATAATTCTGGATTTCGGGAGAATAGTCTCTGCTTCCTTCTCTACTTCCTCTTTGGGAAAAGAAAACAATACCTCACTTTGAGGAAAGAACAGATCCTTAGGCGTTTTTTTACTATTTAAGAAATTAAAATAGATTTCCTTGGCCGACTTGATGGGGTGAAAGAAGACTAACCCATTCTTTTTCACCGGAGCCCATATTTCATACTCTTTGCCCAGTTTCTCCAGCCATCTACCTAACTGCTCTTTCTTGATTATCTTCTCTTTCAATCTATCACCTTTGGCGAGTTCAAAGACTCACCCTTATCCCCTGCCATCCGCACTTATTTTATGAACTCCTGGGGATCGTCAATTTTGAAGGTCGCCATTGGGGGTAGCTCTTCTAAATCAGTCCCCGCTTCATATCCGTAGAGTTCCTTCACATCTTTCTCGGTCTTTTTGTTAAGCATCCTCAATTCAACATTCATGGGGCAAACCCGGCTGCAGGCCCCACAATTAACACAGCGCCCAGCGGTATGCAAAGTTCGGATTATATGAAATATGAGCGTATCTGAGAGATGAGGAGTCCTGTCAAACCAAGTAGGCAAACTCTGATCAACAAAACATTGCGGACAATAGCAGGCTGGACAGACATTCCGGCAGGCATAGCATCTGATACATCTACTGGTTTCATCATTGAAATAGGCCCATCTCTCATTGTCTTGCTTGGAGGCAAACTCCTCGACATCAGAATACTCATCGGTTTGCGGCTGCGAAATCTCCTTCCCCATCAAAGTATCATATAGAACCGGATTTCTATGCCTACAGCTTCTGCATGATGCATGCAGAAGTTTATCCTGGTCCAAGGTTTCTTCAAATCCTTCCGCTTTCAGAAGAATCTGGCTATCGCTCTCGACACCTTCCAAAAGCTCCCTGCCGTCCAGGATGTCTTCAATTTTCTTTTTGTCAATTATTCCTGGACAAGGAACACCAATAATAAAGATATCTTCCCTCTTAACCTGAGATTCCTTAATCAGCCCGACGATTGACCGACTATCACACCCTTTAGCTACGATTCCCACCTTTTCTTTCACCGTCTTTAGATAGAAAGAAAGGTTATTCTCACATCGGGAATTCCAGACCAGTCTTTTAGTCTCCTCCGGTTCTCTGATGAAAGTTGGTCTGGTGCGAAGGGGTAAGGTTCCCTTTTCATAACCGATGATTAAGTCTACTTTCTTGTCGATCAGCAGTTTTTCTGCCACTTCTCTTAACTGTTTCTCATTTTCTGGCATCTTAAATCTCTTTCACAAATTTTTTGTTTGGACCAAGGGTCTTTATCTCTTCGGTAATCTCTTTTATCACCTGAGAAAACCTTTCCCCTTCTGCGGCCGATATCCAGCTAAATTGAACTCTTCCCTTTTCAATACCCACAAATTCTAAGATTCTCTTAAGTATGGCAAACCTTCTCCTGGCAACTAAATTACCACTGATATAATGACAATCTCCCGGATGACATCCGGAGACCAGTACCCCATCCACCCCGTGCTGAAGACTCTTGATAATAAAATAGGGATTAACCCTTCCTGAGCAGGGGACCCGGATAACTCGAACATTTGGGGGATACTGCAGTCTACTAATTCCAGCCAGATCAGCCCCGGCGTAACTACACCAGTTACAGAGAAAAGCTATAATTCGGGGTTTCCATTCCGACTTCTCGGTAGCCACTATCTGATCTTCTTTCATCTTCTAACACCTCTCATCAAATTTTCCGGTATCTTGTTAAAATGAATTTATAGCTAAGAAGATTTGATCATCGGTAAATCCTCTCAGATCAAGAGCGCTTGATCTACAGTTAGCCACACAAGCACCACATCCTTTACACATGGCTTCAGTAACTACAGCCGCTCTTATCCCTCTTTTCTCATCGACTGTTTTCACCTCTATTGCCTTATACGCGCACAGAGATTCACACATCCCACAAGTACTACATCTACTGATATTAACCGTAGCCACTGTTCCCTCTGCTTCAATTTCATCTTGGCTGAGAATTATCGAGGCTCTGGATGCCGCCGCATTTGCCTGAGTAATGCTCTCATCCAAAAACTTGGGGTTATGGGCCAATCCACAGACAAAGATTCCCTCAGTGGCAAATTCCACCGGCCGTAGCTTCACATGAGCTTCCAGGAAAAACCCATCGTCATTTAAGGGTACTTTTAGCATCTGGGCCAAAGACTTATTTTCCTGGTGGGGAACAGTAGCCACACCCAGCACAACCAGGTCTGGCTGGAGGATAAGCTTCTCTCCCAGAACCTCATCGTTTACTGAGACTCTGAGGCTACCTCTATCTTCTAGCACCTGCGGTTTTTCATGCTCGTTATAACGGATGAAAATTACCCCCTTCTCTCTGGCATTCCGATAATAATCCTCCTTAAACCCATAGGTCCTCATATCTCGATAAAGAACAAATACCTGAGCCTCTGGATTTATCTCCTTGATTTTCAAAGCGTTCTTGATACTCTCACTACAGCAGACCCGACTGCAATAGGGTCGATTATCTTCTCTTGAACCTACGCACTGAATCATCACCACACATTTGAGATTACCAATTTCGGTGCTCTTTCGGGAAAGTCTTTCTTCCAGTTCCATCTGGGTCAAAACGCTCTTGTTCTTTCCGTTGAGATATTCGTCGGTCTTGAGTTCCTCCCCTCCTGTAGCTACAATAATAATCCCGTGTTCTAGTTCTTCCCCTGAGGTGAGGGTAGTCTTAAAATTCCCAATATGACCGGATATCTCCTTTGGCTCAGTATTAGTAAATACTCGAATTAGTTGATTATTACTTATCTTATTTTTGATATTCTTTAGGAATTCTTGAGTATCTTTCCCCTCCAGGGTGTAGTGAATCTTTTTCATAAGTCCACCTAACTCTTTTTCCTTTTCTACCAGATATACCTCAAAACCCTGCCGGGCAAGGGATAAAGCTGCAGCCATACCAGAAATTCCTCCCCCTATAACCAGACCCCGGGGAATCACGCTCAAACGTAGCCTCTGCAAAGGCTCAAGTCTGGCAGCCTTGGCTACTGCCATCCTTACCAGATCCTTCGCTTTCTCCGTAGCGGCCTCTGGTTCATGCATGTGTACCCAGGAACACTGGTCACGAATATTGGCCATTTCAAAGAGATATCTATTAAGTCCGGCTTCCCGTATTGTTTCCTGAAAAAGAGGTTCGTGAGTGCGTGGAGAACAAGAGGCGACTACGACTCGATTGAGGTTATGTTCTTTGATCTTTTCTTTGATTATCTCCTGGGCATCCTGGGAGCAGGTATAGAGGTTGTGCATAGAGTAAACAACGTGGGGAAGAGTTTGAGCATATTTAACCACTGCGGGTACGTCCACTACCCCACCGATATTTATTCCACAGTGACAGATAAAGGCTCCTATCCGGGGAGGTTGACCTCTCACATCGATTTCCGGAGGATATTCCTTCCTGGTAACCAAGCTCCCTCTTGCCGAAGCTAAATCTCCCTGAGCAAAGGAAGCAGCGCCGCTTGCTTGAATAACGGTCTCCGGAATATCCTTGGGTCCCTGGAATGCCCCACAGACGTATACCCCAGCCCTACTTGTTTTCACGGGAGAGAAAGCATCGGTTTGGCAGAATCCGTATTTATTTAGTTCTAAACCCAGTCTTCTTCCAAGTTGCTGGATCTTGTCCGAAGGACTCAGCCCCACCGACAACACCACCAGATCAAATAGTTCTTCCACAATTTCTTTTCCATCTTTTACGTATTTTATCTTCAAATTCTTGGTCTGTTGCATCTGTTTCACGCTGGATACCATGCTTCTAATATATCTGATTCCGTATTCCTTCTGGGCTCTTTCATAGTATTTGTCAAAATCCTTACCAAAGGCCCTCATATCCATGAAGAATATAGTAGGCTCAATTTCCTTCTCATGTTCCCTGGCGATAATTGCCTCCTTGGTAGCATACATACAGCATACCGAAGAACAGTAGCCTTTGTTGCAAGAGGAATCTCTCGAGCCCACACATTGAATAAAGGCAATCTTTCTGGGATGTCTTTGGTCGCTGGGGCGAAGTATCTTTCCTTTATAAGGGCCGGAGGCGCTCAGGATCCGTTCAAATTCGATACTGGTAACCACGTTGGGATACACTCCGTATCCAAACTCACCCTTCAGTCGGGCGTCAAATTCTTCGAATCCAGGAGCAAGGATCACCGCCCCCACGTCAAGGTTCAATACTTGCTCTTTCTGGTTGAAATCTATGGCATCAGCCTCACAAAACTCCTTACAGACCTCGCACTTCTCAGTAAGAAAATGGATGCAATTCTCTTGGTCAATAACTGCCTTGTTGGGAATAGCCTGCGGAAAAGGTATGTGAATGACCGAGCGCTGGCTTAGATTCTCGTCAAATTCAGAAGTAAGGGGTCTTATCTCTTTTTTACAGATCTCTTCGGACTTAATTCCTTCTGCGGGACAGACAAACTCGCAACTTCCACAACCCAGGCAAATTTGAGAGCGCTCTGCGAAAGGTGGAACAACCTCCCGAGCAATCCCCCGGTTGGCAAAGCCGATAACACTTCTACCCATTCTCTCCTGGCACATCCGAACGCATAAGCCGCAGAGCAGACAGTCCTCATCCCTTTTGGGGAACCGGGTTTCCTTGATTCCCAGCTCCTCAGCCAACTCCTGGATTCTCTTTGAATTTGGACAGCGAGCCAGCAATAATTCCACTATTATCTTCCTGGTCTTTATGACCCTCTCAGAATCGGTGCGAACTACCATCCCTGGTCGGACCTGGTATTGACAGGAAGCCTGGATTTGGGAACGGCCGTTCCTCCTTATCTCTACCAAACAAATGCGACAGGCCCCATACCGACTTAAAGCCTTGTGGTAACAGAGAGTAGGTATCTTTATTCCGGTAGTCTCGGCTGCTTGGAGGATAGTAGTCCCTTCTTTTACCCTAAGGCCTTGGCCATCAATGGTTAGATCTATCATTCTTCTTACCTTTTATCTTCTTCATTTTTCCCAGGTTCATCAAGCTCTCCGGTTACTCTATAACTACAGCCTTGAATTTACATACTTCAAGACAGACCCCGCATTTGATGCACTTCTCCTGATCTAAGTTTACAGGTTCTTTTCTTTTCCCGGTAATAGCGTCGCAAGGGCAATTTTTAACGCAGAGAAGGCAACCCGTACATTCTTCCCTGTTTACTAGATAATGGATTAATTCTCGACATACCCCCGCGGGACACTTTCGGTCTTTGATGTGAGACTCGTACTCATCTTTGAAATAGCGAATGGTACTTAAAACCGGGCTAGGTGCAGTTCCTCCTAAGGCGCACATGGAGCCATCTACAATCGCGGTACATAATTCTTCAAGCAACTCGACATCCCCTTCCTTTCCTTTGCCTTCACAGATTCTGGTTAAGATCTGATACATCGACTCAAGGCCCTCCCGGCAGGAAGTGCACTTACCGCAAGACTCACCCCTGAGAAAGTCGACAAAATAACGGGCCACATCTACCATACAGGTATCTTCGTCCATGACGATCATTCCGCCTGAACCCATAATGGAACCGGCTTCGGTTAATCTCTCGTAATCTACCGGCAAATCCAGTAATTTCTCAGGAATGCATCCTCCCGAGGGTCCTCCAGTCTGTACCGCCTTGAATTTCTTATCTTCGAGGATACCACCACCGATATCATAAATGATCTTACGTAGAGTAATGCCCATAGGAACCTCTATCAGTCCGGTATTTTTCACCTTCCCCACCAGTGAAAATACCTTGGTTCCCTTGCTGGTATCAGTCCCGATCTGTGAATACCATCTAGCCCCCCGGTTAATTATCTCAGGGACGTTGGCCCAGGTCTCCACATTGTTAAGATTAGTAGGTCTTTCCCAGAGTCCACTTTCCACAGTATGAATCTGCTTTAACCTTGGCTCTCCTACTCTACCCTCTAGGGAAGCCATTAGGGCAGTTGATTCCCCACACACAAATGCTCCTGCACCTCGGTGCACACCGACGTCAAAGTCAAATCCAGTACCAAGTATATCTTCACCCAGTAAACCGTATTCTCTAGCCTGATTGATGGCCTTTCTGATCCTCTCTACTGCTATAGGGTACTCAGTCCTTATGTATACGTAACCCTGATGTGCTCCGATAGCCCTGGCTCCGATGGTCATGCCTTCTAGAACCGAGTGAGGATCAGATTCAATGATACTGCGGTCCATAAAGGCGCCGGGATCACCCTCATCGGCGTTGCAGACGACGTATTTTATCTCCCCTTTAGCCTGGCGACAGTAGTTCCACTTTCTTCCGGTAGGGAAACCTCCTCCACCCCTTCCTCGCAGACCGGAATCCTTAATCTCCTTTATTATCTGTTCCGGAGTCATTGAAGTAAGGGCTTTGGCTAGGGCGCTGTATCCACCTCGGGCAATATATTCCTCTATTTTTTCAGGATCTATCAGTCCCCGGTTTCTTAGAGCAATCAGTCTCTGTTCTCTGAAAAATCCGATATCGCCCATCTTCGGCACCGGAGTCTTTTCTTTGGGAGGAATATACATCAATTCTTTTACCGGTCTACCTTTCAAGAAGTGCTCCTCCACCAGGTGAGGAATATCCTTCTCGGTGAGCATCTGATAGAATATTCCATCCGGATGAACCACCATAATCGGTCCCTGGGCACAAAATCCGTTACACTCGGTCATCACAATTAGAATCTCGTCTTCGAGGTCATGCTTCCTGAGCTCTTTTTCTAAAGCTTCTTTTATCTTCAAGGATCTATTGGAGACGCAACCGGTACCGGCACAGAGCATAAGATGCATTCTATATTCTGCCATTTTGCTTTCCTTCTTCAAACGTTGGAAGTATAAAGTAAACAATCATTATTCATGTCTTCAGTTCACAGGATTCGAGTTCCTATGGAACTCGTTCACTTCCTATGGCCAGAGCGTATTTCGTAAGGATGCTACCACCCATAACATGCTCTCCAAATATCTCCCGAGCTTTTTCTTCGGTTAGATCAACATACTTAACCGGGGCTTCTCCTTTCAATTCAACAGTCATCATGGGTTCACGGCTGCAAAGCCCAGCGCAACCGGAACTGGTAACAATTACGTCTTTGGCATCTTTCTCTTCAATGAGGGCCGAAATAGCAGCCTTTATCTTGCGGGCCCCGGCAGCGATACCACAGGTCCCCATATGAACGATGATTCTAGCTCGACCAGCTCCCTCCCGCAATACCACCGTTTTTCTCATTTTTTCACTAATTTGTTCCAGATCTTCAGGTTTTAGTTTTACCATATTCTCTATCCCTTATACTTCTTTATGGTCTTTTGAATTTTGACCTGATTCATCTTCCCGTACAAATCATCCCCAATAGTAACTACGGGGGCTAATCCACAGCAACCCAGACAGTGGACGGCCTCCAGAGTAAAATTCAAATCAGAGGTGGTTTGACTAACTTTAATCCCTAAGTCGCGCTCCAGGCTTTCCATTATCTTCTGGCCCCCCCTTACATGGCAGGCGGTACCGAGGCAGACGCTGATTACATACCGCCCCCGCGGTGTCAGACTGAAGGCATTATAAAAAGTGGCTATACTGTATATCTGGCTTAAGGGAATGTCCAATTCATCGGAAATGTACTTTAGTATATTCTCAGGCAAGTACCTATATTCGGCGTTAGTATCCTGGAGAAGGGGCACCAGGGTTCTCCTTCCATTTTTGTTGTTCCCCATTAGTTTAGTAATCTTCTCCAAATCCTTCTGTTCCAACTCAGGTTTGACTATTTCTTTCTCCTCAGGCTGAGGTATGTTTCTCACGGGGCAATTGTTCCAGCAGCTACCACAACCGGTACACTTGGATTCATCAACGAACCGGGGATTTTTCTTAACTCGTACCTTAAACATGCCCGGTTCACCTTCAATCTTATCCACCTCGGCCATGGTAATAATCTCGATATTCTGGTGCCTTCCTGCATCTACCAGCTTGGGAGCCAAAATGCACATGGAACAATCGTTGGTGGGAAAGGTCTTGTCTAGTTGAGCCATTGTCCCCCCAATCGCAGGACGTTGATCTAGAAGATATACCTTGTACCCCGATTCAGCCAGATCAAGAGCAGCCTGAACACCTCCTATTCCTCCTCCAATGACCAGTACAGATCCTATTTTTCTTTTTTTCATGGTAGCAAATTATTTATCCTCTTTTCACCAGATTAAAGGAAGTAAGTAACGGCAAAGGGTCTGTTATATGCCGGTCAAGCCAACTCTTCCCATCAATTCCCAAAGCTAGTCCCAAAAGCTCGGTAAAATAGAAGATCGGCAGGCCATCTTCACCATAGCGCATATCCAGGTTCGCTTGACAGAGTGGACAGGCGGTAACCACGGCTTGAGCTCCTGCTTCTTTGGCCATCTCAATGATGTCTCTGGCAATTTTTTTCACGATATCGACTCGGGTTAAAGATAAACTTGCCCCGCAACACTCTGTCTTATCCGACCAGGGGAGAGACTCTGCACCAATAGCTTCTATCAGATTATCCATGGCCTGGGGTTGCTCTTCATCATCAAATTGGGTAACTTCATGGGGCCGGACAATTACACATCCATAGTAAGGAACCAACCTCAGGTCTTTCAGGGGATTACTAACTTTTTTTCTGATGGTGTCCCAACCAACAGTATTACAGATGACATCGAGGAGGTGCCTGATTTCGAAACCGCCCTTATAAGGGACACCCATTATTTCCTCCATCTTCTTGTTCAGCTCTGCATTCTCCTTCAGGGCAATATCGGTCTTTTTAAATCGGCTGAAACAGGCGGCACAGGAAACAACCAGATCCAGTCCTTGCTTTTCTGCCAGGATGAGATTTCGGGCTGCCAGAGCCTGAGCGAGAAGGTAATTGGTGCTGTGACCAGAACTTGCTCCACAACAGTTCCAGTCCGGGATCTCAATCAGTTCAAGCCCCAACCGCTGGCATACAGCCGAGGTAGATAAACCATATTCCTTGGCGGTACCGTGAAGTGAGCAGCCCGGAAAATAGGATAACTTCAAGTTTTACTCCTCTTAGGGTCGGCAAACACCCTGAAGATGGCATCCAATTCGTGAACATTTTGTATGCGGCTGGGCCAAAGACTTAATTTACCCTTACGAAACATCTTCATTCCCAGTCCCATGTCTTCAAATGGATTTAGACTCAACAATTTATAGAAAGCCAGGAGAGATACCTCGTGAATACGTCCGTATTCCCTGATGCAATTGAGAAAGACCCGGTGAAATGTCTGGATAGCAGCCTGCTGACTCTTGATGCCATTTCTAATAGCCATCTCTTTTAGAGTATCCATTATGGTTGGTAAGTCTACTTCATTAGGACATCTGGTGGTGCAAACCTCGCAGGAAGCACAGAGCCAAATAGTGGAACTGAAAAGAACTCTTTCCTTTAGTCCAAGTTGAACCATCCTGATGATTTGATTAGGGATCCAGTCCATGGCAAAGGCAATGGGACAGCCAGCAGAACACTTCAGACAATGATAACACTGGCGTAATTCCTTGCCACTTTTTTGTTGCACCAGTTCAGCAAATCCAGTGTCAACTGCCTCCGCCTCGCCGGCTTTTGTGATAGTGATAACTTTCACTTGCCTTATCCTTCTCGCCGATGTGCTTAGAAAATACTAGTTGGTCTGCAAAGAGAGCTCCTTCTCAAAATAAACCGGGGAAGTCTTTTTAAACTCTTGGGAGGTATAGAGGAGCTCATATTCCCTTATCCCTGTTTTTTGCGAAATTCTTCGGGCCACTCTCTCACATTGTTCTTTGTTACTAGTATGGATCATAGTGTACAAATTGTATTTCCACTCCGGATGAGTGGCTCTCTCATAACAATGGCTTACCTCTCTAAAAGAGGCCATTACCCGACCGACCTTTTGAATACGGTTCTCGGGAACCTTCCATGCGCCCATAGCGTTAATAGAAGCTATCTCAAAGGAAGTATGATTGAGAGCGGCGGAAAACTTCCGTATCCACCTCCTCGCCTGGTACTCTCTGATTTTGTTAAAAAGAGTTTCTTCTTCAATGCCTATTTCCTGGGCCATCCTCTTAAAAGGCTGACTGCAGAGGGGTAGATCTTTCCCCAGGCGGTTAATGATTTGTTTATCAAGTTGGGTCATCATAAATTATTCTCGCGCTCGGGTGAAGTTTAAATAGAGTTTGAACCATCGCCTTTTTGGCAATTTTAATATTTGGGCTATCCCAGTTTGGTTTCTAATCTTTCTTAGAGTTCCATTTATTTCCTTTTTACTCTTTCCCATCAAGACAAACCAGAGGTTAAACTCATGATCCCGGCTGTAATTATGGGTCACCCCTGGATAATGGTTGATTATTTTTGCCACTTCCTGAAGCCGGGGTTGAGGAACCTTCATGGCTACCAAGGTGCTTTTGAAACCCAATTTCTCTGAGTCAAAAATGGCTCCCATTCGCAGTATGATCCCTTTCTTTTTTAATCGGGATATTCGGGAAATCACCTCTTCCTCGTAGAGGTCAAGATCCTTGGCCAGATCCCGGTAAGGGCACGAACTGACCGGAAATTCCCTTTCTATCCTCTTTAAAATCTTTTCATCTATGGGATCCATCTCAGCTCCCTTTACCGCAAGATATCAAGGCAGGTCTCCCAAGGAACCGTCGAAGAGACTTCCGGACCCTAAGGGTCGCCTCCAGAAATCGGCCCAGCTCAATTCTTACGGGTAGCCGGCTCATAAACACAATAAGGCTCCTCTGCCAGACAATCACCACTCACCGAATAGGCTCGGGCCCGGCATCCTCCACAGATTCTCTTGAACTCACATCGGCCGCACTTACCCTGGTATTTACCGATGTTTCTTAGATCGTTTAAAACCTCCGAGTTCCTCCAGATTTCAGAGAAACTTTTCTCTCTGATATTTCCGCATTTTAGCTCCAGATAACCGCAGGGCTGGACATCTCCTCGGAAGGAGATAAAACAGAAGGCAGTTCCAGCCAGGCATCCCTGCGTAAAGGCATTAAGGCCCTGAGTGTGAGCGGATACCGTCTTGCCTCTTTCTCTAGCTCGTTGATGAAGAATTCTGTAATAATGAGGGGCGCAGGTGACTTTGATGGGTAAAGCTATCTTTTCTCTAATTTGGGCAAACCAGCAAAGAAGTTTCTCGTACTCTTCCGCAGGAATTTCTTGGGCTTTCAGTTGACTGGCTCTACCCACCGGCACTAAAAGAAAAGGATGATAGGCTACCGCGCCCAATCGAGCTGCCAAATTTAGAATCCCGGGAACTTCCTCCAGATTTAGCCTGGTAATAGTGGTATTAATCTGGAGGTCGAGATCGGCTTCTTTAGCTTCCTTAGCTCCTCTTACTGCTTTCTCAAAGGCTCCCTTAACGCCCCTGAAGCTGTCATGAGTCCGGGAGGTAGCCCCATCAAGGCTGATGCTCAGTCTTTTAATTCCAGCATTTTTCATCCTCTTGGTGCTCTCCTTATTAATGTTGATTCCGTTAGAGGATAATACTACCCTTAGTCCTTTACTACTGGCATGCTCCGCAATTTCATAAATATCTCTCCTCAGGGTAGGTTCACCTCCGGTAAGGATGAGGATGGGTTTGCCTAAGGAGGCGATCTCGTCAATAAGCCTCATCCATTCCTCACCGGTAAGCTCATCGGGGTAAGGCTCGGATTGGGCCGAGGCACGGCAATGAAGACAAGCTAAGTTGCATCTTCTGGTTACTTCACAGGCAATAAGCCTTGGCTTATAAGAGTCTTGAGGGAAATTATGCTGGTCTTGGCGATTTCTTTCTTCAGCTTGCATCTTTACGACCACCGTCCTTGGTGTCTAATAAAAGTGATCAGGGATCAGAAACTAGTGTTCAGTGAAAACAAGGCTATCACTAACTATTATACCTCCAAATAACAGGCTGGGTCTTCTTCCCAGGGGTCCCCGTAAGTAGCCTCTGCCCTGACTCTACAACCTCCACAGATCTTAACCCATTCACACTTTCCGCATCTACCTTTTAGATAATTAGCCTTAGCTCGCAGCTTTTTCAGGTGATGGTTACTACCATCCAGCCAGATTTCGGCAAAACTCTTTTCCTTTACATTGCCTAAAGATAAATTCTGCCAGAACTGGCAGGGATGGACCTCTCCCTGGGAGTCAACATTGGCTATCTTTTCTCCCGCTGAACATCCACCGGCTCTCCTTAATAGCTCATAGACCTCATCTGCTTTTTCTGGATGCTCCTTTTGAATGTAGCGATAGATCATGACCCCATCAACCGGGTTATCCACGGTGAGGATCTCTAATTCCGTGTGATCTTTACAGAGCTCCAGAGTTCTCTCAATGATAAATTCTATCGTTTTTTCTTTATCCACCTTGGAGGTATCCAGGGAAATTAGCTCCTTTCCTCTTCCGGCATAGACCAGGTGATACATACAGAAGCGGGGAATTTTTCTCTCCTTAACCAGGTCTAGAACTGGGGGAAGGTCGTCTTTGTTTTTCTCGTTGATGGTGAATCTGACGCCAACCCTTAAACCGGCTTCCATCGCGTTTTGTAAACCAGTCAGGGCTTGCTGAAAGGCGCCCACTCGATCGCGGAAATCATCATGAACTTGCTCTAGACCATCTAAGCTTACCCCGACGTATTTAAATCCTGATGTTTTTAATCTTTTTGCGACTTTCCGGCTGATCAAGGTCCCGTTGGTGGACAGTATGGGCCTGATTCCCTCTTTATCTGCCCAGGTGGCTAATTCATAAACATCCCCTCTCAGGAGAGGTTCTCCTCCGGAGAAGAGAAGCACGGGGATCTTCAACGTTCCCAGATCCTCTATGAATTGCTTAGCCTCCTCGGTGGTCAGTTCTCCCTCTTCTTTTGTGTCTTTCGCCTCAATATAGCAGTGCCTGCAGCTCAAATTGCAACGACTGTTCAAATTCCAAACCACTACCGGTCTAAGATTGGTGGAAAATTGCAAAAGATGAGAGGGAATCTCTCCTTCCCTATA
>Ga0209978_10000344_pt1 | contig 17001 bp, 14 predicted proteins | sample BentaG_FD_182805 | JGI IMG/M metagenome (GOLD analysis project Ga0209978, IMG submission 182805) | Deep subsurface microbial communities from South Atlantic Ocean to uncover new lineages of life (NeLLi) - Benguela_00093 metaG (SPAdes)... | ecosystem: Environmental > Aquatic > Marine > Oceanic >... | reverse complement strand
CCTTAGGTACTCGAATATATTGAGAAAAACCTCCTGGATGAATGTTTGTTAATTTGAATTGCTTGCACATTGAATAGTTTTCATGCTTGCAGTACTGGCAATTAAAACAGGGAACATGGTGAGTAACAACAACTCTATCACCAACCATAAAATCTTTTACACCTGACCCAATCTCAACAACATCACCAGCAATTTCATGACCTAACACAATTGGTTTTTTAACATTATCATCAAAAATCTTTTTTATATCTGAACCACAAATACCACAGGCCATTACTTTGACTAAAATCTCATCCTTATCTATTTCAGGCTTTGGGACTTCATCTATTAAAAACTTTTTAGAGGAATAACAAACTGCTGCTTTCATTTTTATTTAGAAATTTTAAGCTAACTTTTTTTGATTATACTACCACATTTAATTTTAGTATATAAAAATATTTATATAGTTTTTATTTGACTTTTATTTTAAAAGTAGATAAAATTAATGTACAAATGTGAATAAATTGCACATTTGTGAAATATTTAAAAGTTAATTAATAGATAAATAAGAAATTTTAATAGAAATTGTATTATAAATTTCGAAAAATTTACTCAAAGCAGATTACAAGTTATGGATAAAGAGGAACTTTTAATAGAAATTGCAACTTTGTATTATTATGATGGCTTAACTCAGAGAGAGATAGCAAAAAGATTTGGTATTTCTCGCTCAAACGTGTCTAGATTACTTACAGAAGCAAGACGAAGAGGGATTGTGGAGATAAAAGTAAAACAAAAAATCCAATTAGATTACGATCTGCAAAAAGAGATTGCAAATATGTTTCATCTTAAAGATGCAAGAATATTAAAATCTTCAAGACTCAATTATAAAGAAATGCTAAAAAAATTAGGTGCTATTGCTACAGGATATTTGAAAACTATTTTAGGAAAAGTTTCTATAATTGGGATGAGTTGGGGAACTGCTATCTATGAAGTAGTGAATGCATTTGAACCGGAAGTTTATAAAGACATAGAAGTTATCCAGATGATAGGTGGAATAGGGGCTGAAAATCCAGATATAGATGGAACTGAACTTGCCAGAAGATTAGCAGAAAAAGTGGGAGGAAGATATAGATATCTTCATGCTCCTTTAATTGTTGAGAGTGCTGACATTAAAAGGGCTATGATGCAAGAGAGAAATGTTAAAGGCACATTGGAAAGAGTGAAGAAAGCAGACATTGCAATTGTAGGAATTGGTTCAACAAATCCCAACGTATCCAGTCTTATACGTGCTGGTTATTTAAATAAAAAGGAGCTAAGTGAAATTAAGAAACTTGGAGCTATAGGAGATGTTTGTGCCAAGCATTTTGATATATATGGTAATCTTTGCCAGATAGATTTAAATGAAAGAGTAATAGGAATAAATATAGAAGAATTAAAAAAAATTAATTATGTAATTGGTATTGCAGGAGGAAAAGTTAAGGCATCAGCAATTTTAGGGGTTCTAAGAGGTAGTTACATAAATGTTTTAATCTCTGATGACCAGGCAATTAGTGAAGTTTTAAAATTAAATGATAAATACCCTTATAAGAACGGATAATTTTTTTAAGATTAAATAATTATCATTTAGATTAAATAATTATTACTAAATTAAGACAAAATAATTACTACTAAAAATTACTAAAAAGTTTGTTTACTCAAGTTATTTTAAAGAATTTGAACAATTATTATTTAAAAGTTTGCTATGAAAAAGATGTAAAACTGCGTGAAAAGTAATATTTTAAAAATTGGAGATTTAAATGAAATTTACTCCTGAAAAGCTAATAGACATACTTATCAAGATGTATAAAATCAGATTTTTTGAAGAAAAGGTTGATTATCTTTTTGCTCTTGGTCTTGTTCATGGTACTATGCACCTCTCAATTGGACAGGAAGCAGTGGCAGTAGGAGCAATTTCCACATTAAAACCTGATGATTATATACTTAGTACACATAGAGGTCATGGACATTGTATTGCTAAAGGTGCTGACATTAATCTTATGATGGCTGAATTTTTGGGGAAAGAGACAGGTTATTGCAGAGGAAGGGGTGGTTCTATGCATATAGCAGATGTTGAGAAGGGTAATTTAGGAGCAACTGGAGTTGTTGGGGGAGGAATACCAATTGCATCAGGAGTTGGTTTAAGTATTAAGATGAGGAAAACTGGACAAGTTGTCATATGTTTTTTTGGTGATGGAGCAGCAAATCAGGGGGCTTTTCATGAGTCATTAAATCTGGCAGCTATTTGGAAACTTCCAGTAATATTTCTTTGTGAAAACAATATGTATGGCATGTCTATGTCTGTGGAAAAAGCTTTTGCGATAGAGAATATAGCGAAAAGAGCTGGTTCTTATGGATTTCCTGGAGAAGTAGTGGATGGTAATGATGTGTTGGCAGTATATAAAGTTGTATTAAAAGCTGTAGAAAGAGCAAGAAAAGGAAAAGGTCCTTCACTGATAGAGTGTAAAACTTATAGATGGAAGGGTCATTCAAAAAGTGATCAAAATCTTTACCGTTCAAAAGAAGAGATAAAATTCTGGAAGATGAAATGTCCTATAAAAAGATTTAAGGAAAAACTAATTGCTGAAAAAATTATCACAAATGAAGAGATAAAAATCATAGAAGAAAATGCAAAAAATATTATAGAAAAAGCAGTGGATTTTGCAAAGAACAGTCCAGAACCGTCTGTTGAAGAAATCTTTGATGGCGTTTATTCATAAAAATGTTTTCAACAATTTTATTTAATTAAAATATTTGTCTTGATTAAGAAATATTTAAGGGAGTAAATTCATAATGAGAGAGATAACATATGCAGAGGCGATAAGGGAAGCACTTCGTCAAGAGATGAGAAGAGATAAAAATGTTTTTCTAATTGGTGAGGATCTCGGGATTTATGGAGGTGCATTTGGAGTGACATATGGATTATTAGATGAATTTGGAGAAGAAAGAGTAAGAGATACACCTATTTCTGAAGCAGCAATTGCTGGTGCTGCTTTAGGTGCTGCTATAACTGGAATGAGACCTGTAGCTGAAATAATGTTCATGGATTTTACTACTATAGCAATGGAGCAGATAGTAAATCAAGCTGCAAAGATAAAGTTCATGTTTGGTGGAAAAGCAAAAGTTCCCATGGTAGTAAGAACTCCTGCAGGATCAGGAACTGGAGCTGCAGCACAGCACTCCCAGAGTTTAGAAGCCTGGTTTACACATGTTCCTGGATTAAAAGTTGTAATGCCGAGTACTCCATATGATGCAAAAGGGCTATTAATTTCTTCAATAAGAGATAATAATCCTATAATTTTTATTGAACATAAGTTACTTTATAAAACAACTGGGGAAGTTCCTGAAGAAGAATATAAGATTCCATTAGGAGTAGCAGATATAAAAAGAAAAGGTGAGGATTTAACAATTGTCGCTACTTCAATAATGGTTCAAAGAGCAATTTCTGCATCAAAAGAATTGGAAAAGGATGGAATAAGTGTTGAAATAGTGGATCCAAGAACATTAAAGCCTTATGATAAAAAAACAATAATCGAATCCGTTAAAAAAACAGGAAAAGTAATAGCTGTTCATGAAGCATGTAAAACAGGTGGATTTGGTGCTGAAATCGCTGCAATGATTTCGGAAAGTGAAGCATTTGATTATTTAGATGCTCCAATAAAAAGACTAGGCGGATTGGATATTCCAATACCGTATAACAGAAATCTTGAAAGGCATGCTGTTCCTCAAGTTGAAGATATTATAAATGCAGCAAAAGAATTAATTTATAGATAAGTTATATAAAATTTTATGTAGGGCAAGGCTTTAGCCTTGCATAAATGCAACCCTAAAGGGTTGCCATACAAATTAAATTATATTATTAATTTAGTTAATTATACATTTTTTTAATATATTTTATTGAGGTGTTGTTATATGTATGAAGTTATAATGCCAAAGTTAGGAATGACTATGGAAAAGGGTTTAATAGAAAGATGGTTGAAGAAGGAAGGAGATTATGTAGAAAAGGGTGAACCCCTACTTGAAGTTATGACTGATAAAGTAACTATTGAAGTTGAGTCGTTCCACAATGGATATTTAAAAAAGATATTGGCAAAAGAGGGAGAAGAGATTCCAGTTACAGAAGTAATTGCATATATAGGTGAAAAAGATGAAAAGATATCAGAGGAAATTATTAAGGGAATGATTAAAGAAAAAGGTGAAGAAAAAATTGAAATAAAAAGGAGAGAGGAAGAGAAAGTTTTAATTGAAGAGAAACCAAAATATAAGGTAGAAGAGGAAATACAGATTGAAAAAATACTAAAATATGGGAAAGAGGAGGAAATAGAAAAGGCAAAGGTCAAGAAAATTTTAGCATCACCTCTTGCTAAAAGATTAGCAAGGCAAATGAAAGTAGACCTATCTAAAGTAACAGGCACAGGTCCTGGGGGTAGAATTGTAAAAGCAGATGTATTAAAAGCAGCTAAAGAGGTTAAAATGAGAGAAGCTGAAATAAAAGAGAAAGAAAAAATTGAGATTGAAAGGGAAATTATTAAGAAGCGAATAACTCCTGAAATTTTAGAAACAATTCCTCTAAAAGGTATAAGGAAAACTATTGCTGAGAGAATGTATAAAAGCATAAGTGAAATTCCCCATTTTACTCTTTATGTTGAAATTGATATAAGTAATCTAGAGAGTTTAAAAGATAAGTTAAATAAAGAAATAGAGGGAAAAAAGATTTCATATACTGATTTAATAGTTAAAGCAACAACACTATCATTAGAGAAATACCCAATTTTAAATTCTACTCTAAAGGATGATAAAGTAATTATTTTTAAAGATATTAATGTTGGTCTTGCTACTTCTATGAAAGATGGTTTAATTGTTCCAGTAATCTTTAATGCAAATAAATTATCATTAGAGGAAATTGCTGATAAAAGGGTTGATCTTGTAAATCGTGCAGGGGAAAATAAACTTGAACTCGATGACGTATCAGGTTCAACATTTACTATTACAAATTTAGGGATGTTTGAAATAGATTATTTTTTTCCTATAATAAATTTTCCTGAAGCAGGTATATTATCAGTTGGAGCAATAACAAAAAAACCAATTGTAGATAAAGAGGGAAAGATTACAGCAGAACCAATGATGAAATTGGGATTAACTTTGGATCACAGGGTATTAGATGGTGTGACAGGAGCAAAATTTCTACAATATTTACGAAAAATTCTTCAAGAGCCTAATAAATTAGTTTAAATAATCTTCTCCTGCTATAATTATGGGGAAAGTGCTTGTCGGTTTTCAAATCTTTGAATTATTAAATTAAATATTTTATTAGACCAAATATTTGAGGTGAATTTATGACTAAAAAAACCAAAACTATTTTACATTGTATTGAATGCGGAGAAGAAACAACCCATACAATAAATTATCTTGGAGATCATATAAGAGGTATACAATGTGATAAATGTAATAGTAAAGTTGAATTGGATAGAAGAGAACTGATGACAGTTTTTACAGAGGATTTTATAGATAGGGTTTTAACAAAACCAAAAAGACTAACAGTAGAACTTGTTAAAGTTATCGCCCCGCTAATACCCTTTCTGCCAAAAAGATTAATGAAAGAACCCAGGAAAGTTCTAAAAGATGTTTTTAGAGCAGTAAAAGGGGAGAATGAAAAGGAAGCTACAGAAAAAAAGTAAGGAAATAATGTGAACTTTGAGTAGATATATTTCCCTGTTTATTTATCCTCTCTTCTGGTGAGAGCATGTAGGTAGAGGTGGAAAGTGCAGATACTTAAATTTAAAGGGTACTTTTAAATTCTTTTATAATATTTTTCTTCAATGTCTTCATATCTATTTCTTTATTTAATACCTCTTTCATTGAAGTTATATCAACATCTTTTATTCCACAAGGAATTATGTAGGAAAAGGGGGTCAAATCATTATTAACATTTAGTGCAAAACCATGAGTGGTTATCCATTTTCTAATCCTGACTCCTATAGATGAGATCTTTTTGTTCTTAACCCAAACTCCAATCAATTTTGGAATTATTTCTGCTTTTATTCCATACTCATTTAAGACCTTTATGAGCACCTCTTCTAAACTTTTTACATACCACTTGACATCCTTTTTATAATATCTGAGATTTAAAACAGGATATCCAACCAATTGTCCTGGTCCATGATATGTAACATCTCCTCCCCTATCAGTATGGTATACTGAAACCCCTTTATTTTTTAATGTATCTTCATTAAACAAAATATTTAAATTATTTCCACTTTTTCCAATAGTTATTACAGGATAATGCTCAAGAAGCAGAAGAAAATCAGTTTTAGAATTAAGTGATTTCTCTTCATAAAGTTTTTGGAGTTTTAAACCTTCTTTATATTCAACTAATTTTTTAAAATCTATAACCTTAAGCTCTCTCATAATATTTTAGTATTTTATATCACAATTATTGTACAATTTTCCTTATGAGGTTATATTATATTTGTTATTGTAAATTTTGGTTTAATTTTTTTATTCCATTTTTTAATATTTTAATAAAAACATGTCTTTTTTTAAACTTTTTAAAGTTTTATATAAAGTTAAAAGAGCAGTTTTGTCACTGCTCTTTTCATGTTAATACATAAGTTCTAAAACTTATTTTATGTGATACTTTTTTGTTCTATCTCTTTCATTGGTTTCTTAAAGTCGCGTTATTGGCAACAACCGCTTTCTTTCTCGTCACGCATTACTTTTCGCACTTTCTCGACCAGCTCTTTAGAAATCTCTGTCAGGTTGTGTACATTTTTTGCATGTTCTGCTACCTTCTGTAGAACCTCTTCTTCTGTTTCAGCACGGACTACACCATCGCAGTCCATACCAACGTCTCTACAATATACAACTTTCCCCATTTTTAACCTCCTAAAATAGTTTAAATAGTTTAATATAACCAAAATAATTATAATTTACTTAAGATATTCTGTCAAATGTTTGTTAGATTTTTATACATACTTTAGAATAATATTTTCTATTTAAAAAATGAGAACAGTTTTGATCCCACTACTTTTATAAATTTATTGCGTAATTAGTGTGCGATTCATTTTTAAAAATATCTTATAAGTTGTCTTATAATATGAGTTAGATAATTCAATCCTAAACCTAATTCTGACCACCTTTTTAATGAATTACACTAAATCATAATAAAATGATAAAATTGGTAAAACAAGACTTCTTAGTAATTGATATTAATTCATATTGATATCTTCTTATATAATATATATAAATAAATTAGGTTTTACTGTTCATGAATTGTTTGTGAATTTCATTCACAGGTTACTGTCAATGAACTTATTTGCTAATTCAATTAGAAATTAATATTTCAAATTCAGATAATTGGGAGGATTGATGGAGAAAAATGTAAAGGTTATTTTATGGGGACTTGGAAATATGGGATCAATAATAGCCAAGGAATTGTTTAAAAAAGAGGGAGTAGAAATAGTTGGTGCCATAGCCCGAAGAAAGGAGAAAGAGGGTAAGGATTTAGGTAGATTATTAAATTTTGATAAAGAATTGGGTATCCGGGTTACTAATGACGCAAAATCTCTATTTGAAACTACCGAAACCGATATTTTACTTCATAGTACCACTTCATTTGTAAATGAAACTTATTGTCAAATTAAACTTGCATTAAAAAAGAAAATAAATGTTATTACAATAGCAGAAGAGATGTATAATCCATGGGTTAAAAATCCAGAGTTAGCTGAAAAAATTGATAATTTAGCAAAAATAAATAATGTAACTGTTTTAGGAACTGGTATTAATCCTGGTTTTGTATTGGATACATTAATCCTTGTATTAACTGGAGTATGCTTAGAGGTTAATGAAATTAAAGCTTCAAGAATAAATGATCTATCTCCATATGGTCCAACTGTGATGAAAACCCAGGGGGTAGGAATAACTGTTGGTGAATTTGAAAAAGGAATTACTGACGGTACAATTGTTGGTCATATTGGTTTTTTGGAATCTGTAAGCACAATTGCAAAATATTTAGGGTGGAAACTTGATGAGATAAAGCAGACAAGAGAGCCTATAATATCAAATGTTTTAAGAAAAACTTCGCATGTTTTAGTAAAACCTGGCATGGTAGCGGGTTGCAATCACAAAGCTTATGGAATAAAAAATGGGAAAGCATTTATAACTTTGGAACATCCCCAACAGATCCTGCCTGAATTAGAAGGTATAGAAACGGGAGATTACATAAAAATAAAGGGTAAACCTGAAATTAATTTATCTATCAAACCAGAAATACGAGGGGGAGTGGGAACTGTAGCAATTGCAGTAAACATGATTCCACATGTGATAAATTCAGAATCTGGTTTAAAAAGTATGATGGATATGCCCTTTTGTCACGCCATTTTGTCAGACTATGGTGAACTAATTAAAAATAAGTAATTCATTTTAAAAGTATTAATATTTTAATTTAAATTCAAGTTTTATTATTAACTTGTGGTAAATTCTCAAAGAAATTTAAGGTAAGAAAATATAACAAAGTTATTCAATAATTTTTATTTTTATTTTGATGAAGTAGTTTTTGACTAATTTCAGAAAGGAGAAAAATAATGTCATATGCAAAGAAAGGAGACTGGGTTCAAATAAGCAGAATCATTCTTCCTCCGGGAAAGAGAGCTCCACAAGTCCCTGAGGAAACTCAAAGAGTTCCTCTAAAAGAAATGGTAAAAGGGTTTCTATTAAATGATGCAGAAAAGGGTGATGAAGTAATTATAAGAACAGTAATTGGAAGAGAAATAAAAGGGAAATTAAAAATAAAAAATCCTGTATACTCACATGATTTTGGAGAACCAGTTCCTGAATTATTACCTATAGGACGGGAACTTTGGGAGATTATAGGAAGAGGAAGCAAAAAGAAATAAGAATAAAAAATGTAAATATGATAGTCATCTTTTTCTGCTATTTTTCTGTTAGTAAAATAAAGTAAATAAAAATAGAAAATTAGAAGTAATTAGTAAAAAGTTGAGTATAAATTACTAAATTGAATTGTTAACAAAGAGGTAAATTAAAATGAATAATAAGAAGACTGATTATGACTCTGTGATGAAAAGAAAGGGTGAGATTATAAAAGCAGCACTTAGTATTGATTATGACCAATTTGAACTTCCTGGAATTGGCTTTGATTATGAAAGAATGATGGAAAAAGCTGGATATTCCTTAAATGAATTTATAAAGATACAAAATCAGACAAATGTAGGTAATACACCACTGATTGAAGTAAACAATATTAATCTATTAGTCAAGAAACTTTCAAAACCTGGATATGGAGCCAAGATTTTAATTAAGGATGAAGCTGCAAATCCATCAGGAAGTTTTAAGGATAGAAGAGCATCAGTATCTATTTATCATGCCAAAAAGTTAGGCTATAAAGGGATAATAGCTGCCACAAGTGGCAATTATGGAGCAGCTGTTGCATCACAAGCAAATAAGAGGGGATTAAAATGTATAATAGTTCAGGAGACTTATGACTCAAGAGGATTTGGTCAGCCAGAGATAGTTGAAAAGGGAAGAGCTTGTGAGGCATATGGAGCAGAGGTTCATCAATTAACTGTTGGTCCTGAACTTTTCTATGTATTCCTCCTTCTTCTTGAAGAAACTGGATATTTCAATGCTTCACTTTATACCCCATTTGGAGTAGCAGGGATAGAAACCTTAGGATATGAAGTAGCAATGGATGTAAAAGCTAAATATGGGAAATTTCCTGAAGCTGTTATTGTAACTCATGCTGGTGGTGGTAATGTTACTGGAACAGCAAGGGGACTTTTAAAAGCAGGTGCAGAAAGTACTGAAGTAATAGCTTCAAGTGTTGATTTAACAGGACTTCATATGGCTAGTGATTTAGACTTTAATAGGAAGTCATTTACAACTGGACATACTGGATTTGGCTTTCCTTTTGCTGTCTGGCCTGATAGGGTTGATGTTCCACGAAATGCAGCAAGAGCTTTAAGATATATGGACAGATATGTTACTGTAACTCAGGGAGAAGTTTTTTATGTTACAGAAATGTTAGCTCAACTTGAAGGTATAGAGAGAGGACCTGCTGGGAACTGTTCACTTGCTGCAGCAATTTATATTGCTCAGGAAATGCCAGAAGATAATATAATTGTGGTTCAAGAAACTGAATATACAGGTGCAGGTAAACATCCTGCTGCCCAACTTACATTTGCTAAGAAACAGGGAATAGAAATCTATAGAGGTGATCCAGGAGAAAATGTTCCTGGTAGAAAGATAGTCATTCCAGAACAACCAAATCAGATAAAAGCTAAAGAAGTAAATTTAGATAGAATAAGAAAATCTTATTTAAAAAATACGCTGGAAAAAAATAAAATTAAACCACAGGATTTAACTGAGCAAGATATAAATTTCTTAGCAGAAGAAACCAGTACTAATATTAACTATATAAAAGAATTACTCAAAGAATTTATACAAAAATAATTACTTATAGAATTTTATAATTAAAACAACAGAGTGTTTTAGCAACTATTAAAACTATTTGCCTATTAAAAAGTATAGCTTAAGAAATTTGAAAATTAGATTTACTTAATTATTTTATTCAAATTCTATTTTTAAAAGGAATCTGACTATTATTTTGTTTAATTTTTTAAAAAGGAGTATAAATTGCAAAGAGAGGATGATTTTAAGATAAGAAGGGAAAAGATAAAAGACCTCTCAGATGAGGAATTAAAGGAAAGATTCTGGGAATTAGCCAATAAAGTTGTAGAACCAATGATAGAAATAGCTAAAGAATATACATCTTCCTCAATTGAAAGGTCTGTACTTTTAAGGATGGGTTTTAATTCATTACAGGCAAAGGCTATTGTAGATAAGTGTTTAGAGTTAGATATTTTAGGAAAGGGAGCTGGTCATATAGTTCTAAGATTAGCCATGGAAGAAAAAGTTCCTTACAAGGAAGCTGGTAAAAAATTAGCAAGTGGAGAATTAATAGAGAAAGTCAAGGAGATTTTTAAAATTAAAGCTTAAACAATTAAAAAAATAATAATAAGATAATTTAAATCCTATTGTCATTGCGAGGAGCATTAGTGACGAAGCAATCTAAAATATTACAATTTGATGAATTTATACTAAATGACATTACACAATTTATCCAAATTGAGATTGCCACGCCACCTTCAGTGGCTCGCAATGACGAATCAGAATCTCATTAAATTTAAGAAATATTAATTTTTCATTTAAAAAGGATTAAAAGGAGAATAAGAGTTGGATGATTTAAAAATTAAAAAGAAGTATTGCTTAAAGACTAATAAGAAAATAGATGTTTTAGAAATATTGAAGGATTTGGATAAATATAAGCCCAGGAGGAAAGGTTGGACCTGGAGAAAGAAACTTCCAAAGGGAACTTTAGTAGGACCATTTACATATAATCAAATTTCAGAAAATTTAGAAAACAGTCAACCTCTTCCAGCAGCTCATTATTTCAAAAATATTGATCCTCAACCAGATTGCATAATAACATCAGAAATAGCTTCAGGAAGATTTGAGGATGATATAAGAAGATTCAGAATGGCAGCATATCATGGGGCTGATCATATAATGGTTATAAGAACAGCAGGACAGAGCCACTTTGATGGTCTAATTGAAGGCACACCTGAAGGGGTAGGTGGTGTTCCAATTACCAGGAAACAGGTAAGAGCTTCAAGAAAAGCTTTAGATTTAATTGAGGATGAAGTTGGAAGACCAATCAATTTTCATTCCTATGTTAGTGGAGTTGCTGGACCAGAGATAGCAGTATTATTTAACGAAGAAGGTGTAAACGGAGCTCATCAGGATCCACAATATAACATATTATATAGAGGAATAAATATGTTTCGTTCCTTCGTAGATGCAGCTGAGGCTAAGAAAATTATGGCTAATGCTAATATGCTTCAAATTGATGGTGCTCACAATGCTAATGCTACTGCTAAGGAAGCATGGAAAGTAATGCCGGAACTCTTAGTACAACATTCTATAAACTGTGCTTATTCTATTAAAGCAGGAATGCCAAAGAATTTGATTGCTCTATCAACAGTTCCTCCTACATCAGCTCCTGCTCCTTGCATAAAAATAGATTTGCCATATGCTGTGGCTTTAAGAGATTTTTTCTCGGATTTTATCTTTAGAGCTCAGATGAATACTAGATATATGGAATCATGTACTCGAGAGGTTACAGTTTCTCATACCTTAAACGCTTTGATATCACGCTTAACATCTGCACACCTGCAGAGTACCATTACACCTGATGAAGGTAGAAATGTTCCATGGCATTATAACAGTATACATGGTGTAAATACAGCAAAGCAGTCTTTAATTGCACTTGATGATATTAAAGAATTAATTGAAATTAAAGATGAAGGAATTCTTAAAGAAAAGGTTAGGGAGATAAAAGAAAGAGCCATTCTTTTCTTAGAGGAAATACTCAAAGTTGGGGGATATTTTGAAGCAGTTGAAAAGGGCTTTTTTGTAGATTCAGGATGTTATCCAGAAAGAGCTAATGATGGAATTATTAGATATAAAGAAGGGGGAGTAGCAGCAGGAACTATATTTAAAAGAGATAGTGATTACTTTGCTCCAGTTTGCAGCCACTTTGGATATAATAATCTTTCATTAGCTCAAAAAATAACTGGTAAGAGAATTGTAGGTAAAGATTTAAAAAAGGAAAGCAAAGATATTAAGGTGTGTGATTTAATATATGGCTGTACACTTTGTGTTCATGACAGAATTTCTTACATTGATGAGCTTGACGAAATAGATAATGTAAATGTAAGACTTAAGGAAAATAAAGAATATAGACTGGGAAAAAAAGTAAAACCAGAGGTTCAGTGGGCTGGTGATGGTGTAATAGTATTATCTATGTTTTTACCAGTAGATGAAAAAACATCTCATTTTGCCTCACTTAAAATTGCAAGAAAGTTTGGATTAAAGGAACCAGAGGTTATCCATAAACAGATAATGCATCCAGCTGAAGGAACCTATGTTGAGGTAAAAGGGATAGTACCTTTCAGTGTTGACTTAGAAGAGATAGAAATGCCTGAGATTATTCCAAATTTAGAACCTGAATATATAGAAAGAATTGTAAGAGAGAAAGATTTAAAAGTTGTTGCTGCCACAGTTGGAGAGGATGAACATTCAGTGGGAATGAGAGAGATCATAGATATAAAACATGGTGGTATAGAGAAATTTGGATTTAAATGTTATTACCTTGGTACATCAGTACCCATCGATAAAGTAATAGATACAGCAATAGAGGTGGATGCCAAGATAATTTTAATAAGTACAATAATTACACATGGCGAAATTCATAGAATAAATATGAGAAGACTTAATCAATTAGCAATAGAAAAAGGGATAAGAAATAAAGTTATCTTAATTGCAGGTGGTACCCAAACAAAAGATCAGATGGCCAAAGAAGAAGGAATGGATGCTGGCTTTGGCAGAGGAACTAAGGGTATAGATGTGGCATCTTTTATTATTAGAAAAATAACAGAATAGATATTATTATTTTGTATATACTAATAAAAAATAAGTTTGCAGTTAATTTTTAAAAAAATAAATGTATTGAATATAGGGCAAGGCTTTAGCCTTGCTTAATAATGTAACCATAGAGAGTTGCCCTACACGAATTTTATTTTGTAATTAATTATTAAAAATTTTAGAAAAGTATTAACCTAACTTTTTAACAATACATTTTAGAATAAAAAATTAACACAGATTAATTAAATAAAATAAACTTAATAAATATAGCTAATTTTAATATAGGACAGAGTAAGTTTTGAAAATTGATATATTAGTTGCAGAGATTGGTAGTACAACTACTAAAGTTAATGCTTTCAATTTTGATAGTAATAACAATCTCTTATATTTAGGTAGGGGAGAATCTATAACTACAGTCGAAGATGGTGATGTGACAATAGGATTATATAAGGCTATCAAGGAGATTGAAAGCAATCTAAATATAAAAAAACTTTTATGGTCAGATTTTTATACTTCAAGTAGTGCTGCTGGCGGGCTTAGAATGAGTGTTCATGGTTTAGTTAAAGAGATGACGGTCAAAGCAGCAAATGAAGCAGCCTTAGGAGCTGGTGCAGTAGTTAAAATGGTAACAGCTGGAATTCTATCCAAATATGATTTAGATAGTTTAATTAAACTTAATCCTAATATTATCATTCTATCGGGTGGAGTTGATTATGGTGAAAAAAAGACTGTAATTAACAATGCCAAGTTTATTTCAGAAGCACCTCTTTTCTCACCTATAATCTACGCAGGTAATATAGCAGCAGCTGATGAGGTTGAGCATATTCTAAAAAATGCTAATAAAAAAGTGTATGTTGTTGACAATGTATATCCCAATATTGATGAATTAAATGTTAAGCCAGCAAGAGAAATTATTCAAAAAGTTTTTGAAGAGCATATTGTAAAAGCACCTGGAATGGAAAAATTAAGAGATATGGTTGATCAAGCTATTTTACCTACTCCAGGAGCAGTGATGAAAATTTCATCTCTTTTAGCAGATGAGATAGGAGATTTAATTGTTATTGATATAGGTGGAGCAACCACTGATGTTCATTCTATAACTGATGGTTCACCTTCAATTCAGCAGATTACTATTTCTCCAGAACCACATAGTAAAAGAACAGTTGAAGGTGATTTAGGAGTTTTTTATAATGCTGAAAATGTTATTAAGATTGTTGATAAGAAATTATTTAATGAAATTGACATTGATAATGTAGGTATTTTCAGATCTAAAGTTAAGCAAATTCCACAAGATAAAAAGCAGGAAAAATATTACGAGATTTTAGGAAAAGCAGTAGCTAGAAAAGCTGTTGAAAGACATGCAGGAAAAATAAAGGAGCTATTTAGCCCAACTGGAAGAAAAAAGGTAGCTAAAGGAAAGGATTTAACAGCTACAAAATATGTTATTGGAACTGGAGGAGTGCTGGTTAGAAACCCTGGTGGTAAAAGAATATTAGAAAGCATAAAATCAGATGTTACCACTAATGAGATTATTACTAAATCTAAGATTCTACCTTCTCAAATTTTATTACCATCAAAAGATGCAAAAATTTTAATAGATAATCTATATCTTTTTTCAAGTCTAGGATGTCTATGTGATAAATATCCACAACAATCAATTAAACTAGCAAAACAAAGTATCGGTCTAAAAATATAATTTAACAAAATTAAAAAAAACTTTATGAACTGTCATTACTAGGAGCTAGATTCCAGTTGTTATTACAATAAATTTTTAATATGTCATTGCAAGGAGCGAGATTCCTCGTTGCACTCGGAACAGGCTGCGCAATCTCATTAATAAAATATTTTTTAAAATAATTTTTAGAGAAAGAAAATAAAAAATTCTAAAAAAGGAGATGGATTATGAGACCTAAAAAAGTAGTAATAATGGGAGCAGCTGGAAGAGATTTTCATAATTTTAATGTTTATTATCGAAATAATCTTAATTACAGGGTGGTGGCATTTACAGCTACACAAATACCGGATATATATGGTAGAAGATATCCTGCTGAACTTGCGGGTAATCTTTATCCAGATGGAATCCCAATCCATTCAGAAAATGAACTTGAAAAATTAGTTAAGGAGAATAACATTGATGATGTTGTTTTTGCATATAGCGATGTATCTCATAATCATGTTATGCATTCTGCATCGAGAGCTCTTGCAGTTGGTGCAAACTTTATTTTACTTGGTCCGAATTCAACAATGATTAAGTCTGAAAAACCAGTTGTTTCTGTATGTGCAGTAAGAACTGGAAGTGGAAAGAGTCAGACTTCAAGGAGAGTAAGTAAGATCCTTATAGAATTAGGTAAAAAGGTAGTTGTTATAAGACATCCTATGCCATATGGTGATTTAGTTAAACAGAGATGTCAGAGATTTGAAAACTACGATGACTTAGATAGATATGAGTGCACTTTTGAGGAGAGGGAGGAATATGAACCCCATATTGAAAGAGGAATAGTGGTATTTGCAGGTGTAGATTATGGCGAGATTTTAAAACGAGCAGAAAAAGAAGCTGAGATTATACTTTGGGATGGTGGAAATAATGACTTCCCATTCTATTTCCCAGATTTACATATAGTTGTAGCTGACCCACATCGCCCAGGACATGAACTCCTGTATCATCCTGGAGAGACTAACTTAAGGATGGCAGATGTAGTAGTCATAAATAAAATTGATACAGCTGCATCAGATAAGATCATAAATGTTAAAGAAAATATAAAGTCAGTAAACCCTCAAGCAAAAATAATATTTGCCGAATCCCCAATTTCTATTGATAAACCAGAATTGATTAAAGATAAGGTAGCATTAGTTATAGAGGATGGTCCAACACTAACACATGGGGAAATGTCTTTTGGAGCAGGTTTTATAGCAGCTCAAAGAGCAGAAGTAAAGGAAATAATTGACCCTAGGCTCTATGCAGTAGGTTCAATTAAAGATGTATATAATAAATATACCCATCTTGAAAAGATATTACCAGCAATGGGATATGGTGATGAACAGATAAAAGAACTTGAACAAACTATTATTAATTCACCATGTGAGGTAGTTATTGTTGGTACTCCAATAAATCTATTAAAACTTATAAAGATCGATAAACCAGCAGTAAGAGTTAAATATGAATTAAAGGAGGTTGGCGCTTTAAATCTAAAGTTAATACTGATACAATTTTTAAAGAATTTTAAATAATAATCTTAATCTAATTGCATTAAAAATATTTATTTAATTTGATTTCTGATTTAATATAGCTAAAAACTCTAATCTATTATTTTTCAAAAATTTTATTTTTTAGTTTTTCAATATTTAAAATATTAAAGGTATTATTTAAATAATAAGACTCTAAAGTAGGGTAAGGCTTTAGCCTTGTATTAAAAAGCAACCCTAAAGGGTTGCCCTACATATAAATCAGTTATTAGAAAATTCTCGTTTAATCTTTATTTATTCATC
>Ga0209978_10000343_pt1 | contig 17034 bp, 21 predicted proteins | sample BentaG_FD_182805 | JGI IMG/M metagenome (GOLD analysis project Ga0209978, IMG submission 182805) | Deep subsurface microbial communities from South Atlantic Ocean to uncover new lineages of life (NeLLi) - Benguela_00093 metaG (SPAdes)... | ecosystem: Environmental > Aquatic > Marine > Oceanic >... | reverse complement strand
TGGAAGACATAGGTCGCACACAATTTAACAACTCCTTCCATTACTCAGACGTTATCTATAGATGCTGTTTAATCTCAAACATCAAATTGCTGCTTCAAGGTTGTGATTAGCGTAGCTTGGTCAAGAGATAGTGTTCGTCGAGGAGAAACAGGTTTGTTAGTTGATTGATTGGACGTGTTGAGGCTTTGGCTCATGTGTAATTAGGATTATAAATGATGAGTGGTTAAGTTCAGTTTGAGGAAGAATGCTTTGCATTATATTGCTGCGTTCAGTTTGAGCAAGAATGCTCATGGACTTTTAGAAGTACTGCAACGTGTGTGGCGAGGTGACAAGGAGACCAGACTCTTTCGGTTCTGTTTAACTCTAAATGTATTTGGCACTTTTTTGATTTTTAGACTTTTGGATTTGGGTGACGACTATGAATGATGCACCATCTGTCTTCATAATTGTATTGAACTACAATGGAAGAAAATATTTGAAAGATTGTCTCTCTTCACTTGTCTCGCAAACATACGAAAATTATAGCGTCATAGTTTGCGATAATGCCTCTACTGACGATTCAATTGAGTATGTAAAACGCAATTTTCCATCGACTATAATTATTCAAAACAAAGAGAACTTGGGCTTCGCAAAGGGAAACAACGTAGCCATCAAATTTGCCTTAAAACAGGGAGCAGATTATATTTTCTTGCTCAACAACGACACTATCTCAGAGAAAGATTTGATTGAGAGACTCATCAAGGTAGCAAAAACTAACAATAATATCGGAATTGTGGGACCCAAGATACTAGATATCAGAAACACGAGTTTCGTTCAGGAAATTGGATGGACATGCGACATATTTGGCTTTCCAATTGCAATACGAGAGGAAGAAAGTGGCAAACAAACTATTTCCGAGGTCTTCTATGTTTCGGGATGTGCTATGCTGATTAAGAAAGAAGTATTAAACAAAGTTGGGCTTTTTGATGAAGAATATTTTATGTTTGCTGAAGATTTGGACTTATGTTGGCGTGCACAACTAGCAGGATATTTGGTTTTCGTAGATAGAGCCGCAAGGGTATACCATGCAAGTGGAGGCAGCATCACAGGAGGAATAATTAGTGCGCGTGTGATTAAGGAGCGAAGTTATACCACTAACGTTAGACGAATTTTCTTGCGTGAAAAGAATACACTGCGAACATTGATTAAGAATTATGGTAGAGGCAACTTGATAAGAATCATTCCTTTTTACTTAGTACTATTGTGGATGGAATGCGTTGTGTGGACATTTTTTCTAAAGCCCAACGTCTGTATATGCCTATTAAAAGCAGTCGGATGGAACATAAAAGTCCTGCCAGACACCATTCGACATAGACAAAGAGTGCAAAGGCTGAGAAATGTTGCGGATCGACATATCATGAGAAAAATAGCGCATGGGCAATGTGGAAAATTACAAGTTTTCAGACTTGTCAGAATCCCTTATATCTTAAGGACTTCCAATTAACCATCCTTCCGGGGAAATAATTTGAAAGATGACATAAGTCAATTGGATAAGAACTATTTTGGATCTGTAGAATCAAAATACAAAAGATATAAAGATATGAAGAAGATGCAGAGGATATATTTTCCAAAGTCGGTTTTAAAGGAGAAAATCAAACCCAAATCTAAAGTTGTTGATATAGGTTGCGCGTTTGGTTTTTTTCTGAAGCTATGTGATGAGTACAATCTCGAAACATATGGCTTGGATATTTCGGATTACGCAATAAGAAAAGCGAAAAAAATAACAAAAGCAAAGCTATATCTAAGAGACATCAATGATGGGCTTGATATTTTCTCCGATGAATATTTCGATTTAGTTACCATGTTCGACATAATTGAGCACGTCAAAAGTCCTTGCGACCTTTTGACGGAAGTTCATCAGGTACTTAAACGTGGAGCCAAGATGGTGATTACAACTCCAAATGTTAACGCAATCGCAAAGTTTTTAAAAGGGAAACAATGGGTAGGCTTCAGTGATCCAAGTCATCTCTATCTATTTACAACGGATTCTCTAAAATTCTTGGTTGAGAAAAACGGATTCCTAGTTACAAAGCTGGAAACAATTTTTCATCCCTTCCCCAAGTTCTTGCAAAAGGTTTTAAATAGAACTGGAAAAGATGGAGAAATATGGCTAGTCGGAAGGAAGATTTGAAAGGGGAACATCGATGAAGAAAATCGAAATATTGTTCCTATTTTTAATAGGGTTAGTTCCATTTATGTGGCTGAGACAAGAATACATCATCGCGAGACTTGACTACTTCCCATTTTGGTTAAATCCTCAAAAGACATTGAACACAGACGTTCATTTGTGGGCTCTCGATAACATGGGACATGCAGACCCTGGTAGCGCTCACATAATATATGAATCCTTTTGGTTGTTCCTAAGATCAACAGGGCTAAGCGTGGGACTTATCCAGATTCTGTTTCAGGTTCTTTTCTTTATGGGCGCTGGTTTTTCTATGTATTACTTATCAAGAACAGTTTATCCAAAACACAATCTATCTCACATAATTTCAAGCATGTTCTACATGTTTAACCTCTTCGTTCTACAGAGCAGGCTAAACCTTGGATTTGCATGGACTTACACGTTCTTACCATTACTAATGGCTTTACTGATAAAAATCTTGGATGCTGTTCAACAACAAAATAGCAAAGCAACAAACAAGAGAATAATTTATTTCGGCATCGCATCAACAATAATCTTGTCGTTCGCCAGCATAAACCCTCCGAACGTCATCATAATCCTCTTTATCCTAGCCGTCATACTTCTATACTACTTATTCAAGCAGAGAAAACAACCTAGCTCACTTCTCATAAATATCATGAAACTAGCCGCAATATCTATTCCCATCAACTTATGGTGGGTGATCCCCGTTTTAAATTACTATTCTTGGTCCCCTTTGATACTCAACCCAGAAATTAGTGTGATCGCTTGGAGCTGGACTCACAGCAGAGCTTCATTTCTAAACCTATTCTGGCTAAACGGATTTTGGGCATGGCGCCCAGAGTACTTCCCCTACTACGATTCCTATTCAAACCCTATCCTAATTATATTGACCTTTGTTCCCTTCCTTTTAGCTGCGGCGGCGCTACTTTTCAAGAGCAGCAAGTCTTGCTTCAACACTTATATCATGTTGTTCATTCTGGCCTTCATCTTCCTTGCAAAGGGTCTGCACGAACCATTCAGTCAACTAAATCTGCTATTCTACACATACATACCAGGTATGGTAATGTTCAGAGAACCCATAACAAAATTCACCATGGCACTAGTGCCGTTCTTGGCATTACTTATAGGATATGCAGTCCATTACATCGCCAACATGGATATAGGCAAATACAAACCCTCTAAACTCACAAGAACAGTAATCACAACTTTCTTTATTCTTTCATTCGTCATAAGCGCATATCCATTGGTAACGAACCCTATCGAAGCAAAAACGCCTCAGCTCCCCTTCTCTTCATATATAAAAGTTCCTATCTACTGGTATGAAGCAACTGAGTGGCTAAACAACCAGCCCGGTGACTATAGAATACTAATAACACCACCTGACGACTTTTACATGATGCCCTACACATGGGGATACTACGGCACAGAGCAGTTTCTAGCCCGCTATATTCAAAAGCCCATACTCGTAACCTACTCTTCCTACAGAATAAACCCTGACACCACCGCCACCATAGAATGCCTCAGTAAAACAATAGCCTACAACAAAACTGCCGAATTCAAAGCTCTCCTAGATTTTCTAAACATCAAGTACATACTACAACGCAACGACATACAACATGACTTCACCGGCAGAAATATAATTCCACCAAATGAAATGCAAACTTTCCTCACCCAACAACCCTACATTCGCTTAACCAAAAAATTCGGGCAACTGGACATATATGAATATACAGACCCAAAGCCATACCTATACATTCTAAACCCAGTAATACTTCAACAAGCAACAATCAAAATCGAGAACATCCCAATCCTAGAACACTCGTGGAACTTCACTAATCCTGCAGATATACAAGAATGGCAAAACACTACTCTACCAAACCAGTTTGGAGCAGTCCAAACCCTAACTCTAGACAACGGCACATTAAAAGCAGAATTATGGAATTCCACATGGGGCTGGAAAACAATCAATTCCCCACTCTTACCCGCCCAATACGGAAACAGTTACCAAATACAAACCGATATAAAAGGAGAAAACACCCGAGAAGTCAACATAAAAATAGCCGAATATAACACAAGCAAGAACATCGTAACAGTAACCCACACCGCATACGCAAACGATGGAACCTTCAACTGGACACACACCACATTCAACTATGAACCAACCAATAGAAACACAGAATATCTACAAATACAAATTTGGCATGGGCACGAAACCAACAAACCCTTACCCAATATTGTGTGGATTGATAATATCAAAATAAATGGCTACATCACGATCTTAAACACCATTGATCTTGATCTGATTTTCCAAAACACAACCCAGAATCAACCAGCAATAATCTTGGAGTATGAAAAAATAAACCCAACAAAAATAACAGCAGCTATAAACGCCACTCGACCCTTCATACTCGCAATAAGTGAAGCCCTCGACCAATCATGGACAGCATACGTTAATGGAAAAGAAATCAAACCGACATCACTCTACCTAGGTCTAAAAGGATTCTACATCAACCAAACCGGGCTCTTAGAGATCACAATTGAGTATGTGCCTCAGCGGTGGTTCTTTTACGGTTCCATAATATCCCTCACAACCTTTTTCACAATAACCGCATATCTGACCATAACCTACACAAAAACAAAAAACATACTCAACAAAATAAAGCAAAAACTAACCCGCAAATTCGGCTCCAAATAGAAAATCATTCCCAAACCCAAACCACACACAGGTTGGTGGTTGTGATGGGAATATACTATATGAGATAAACTATACTCGAAAGATTTAACTTCATTTATTCTTTGTCTAAAAAAACTGATAAAAAATAAAAGACGATTACTAAACGATATATTACGACTTAAAAATACTGAATTTAAGTCTTCGATTCGCAATAAACTGTCTAGAACCCATGGATTTTTCTCCTAGGTATTAAAGAATTTTTTAGCTGCTATAACCATAACTGTGCAATTAGATAAATTATTCTCTATTTTTGGATTGGCAACGAATTTTAAAAAGATTTTATAAACAAATGTCTTTTTTAAGAATAAAATCTTATATAATTTTCTATGAGCAATAAAAAAGTCACTGATAATATTAAAAGATTTTTTAAAATACAATCCATCAGCTTTTATAATCTTGAATCCATTATTTTCCAGATCATTTTTTAATTCGTCAAATGAAAATTCTTTTACATGATAAGGATTTTGTTTATTACTAGCCAATCGATTAGGAGTTGATAGAAAAAAAACACCATCTTTTTTTAACAACCTGTAAACTTCTCTAATAAAACTTAAATAATTTTTCACATGTTCAATTGTTTCTACTGAAGTCACTATATCGAATGAACCAGATGGGAGCATTTCTAAATTTTAGCATTTCCTTGTAAGAAATTTATATTTTTATTATTATACCTTCTTTTTGCTTCATTGATAGTTTCTTCTGAAATATCCACTCCAGTTACGGATGAGGCACCATTTTGAATATACAAATTTGTCGCATAACCAAATCCACAGGCAATATCTAATATATTTTTATTTTTTATGAATGGAATAATATGACTATATATTTCTCTGTGAAAATTTAATAACCATTCTTGGTTAGGATCTTCTTCATCAAGTCTTTCCACAACATTCACATCTCTTATTTTTTTTAAGCGCGCGCTAACTTTTCCTGTTCCATCACAGATAATTTAAGGATTCGTGGTTTCCATGTTTGTCTTTCGTTTCTTAGGAATTTAGCAAACAGCAAAGCCTCTTCATTAATCAAAGTCTCTATCTCTTGTTTTTCTCCTCTCATAATACGTGGAATCTCGATTATTGTTAGAAAATATTTGTTCAGTTTTTCAACAAAGTCTTTGGTTAAGGAATCGTTCAAATGTTCCCTTTTACCCTTTCTGTTATTTGAGGCATATTCAGTTTTCAATATGAAATCTTTTTTCCGTAGTTTTCTGCAATATTGAATGATAAAATCATCTATGAGATAGCGGTATAACTCTTGAAAATCACACACTAGGGAAGGCACTCCAAATTTAAGACTATGTAGAAATCCTAGATAAGGCTCAAGCTTCGCATGGGTTAAAGCACGGTAAACCTTCCATGATAAGACCTCATAAGCCAAATTGAAAACGTTGTTGATCCCATCAAACGCCTTAAATCTCTTCCTATTTTCAGGTTTAAACGGTAAAAGCTGAAAGATTTCATTGAAATAATGAGTTGAACACATTCCCTCTATACGCATCAGCTTCCTTCTAGCCATCACCAAACTATCGCATTTAATAGCGTCTACTTTATCATTAACGAAACCATTCTGTCTCAAACCATATTTCCGAAGCACTTGATTCTGACCTTCAACTTTAACCTTAACAATCTCCTTCATAATTCCAACGGCTTCACTGCTATCTATATAGGCTTGAAGATGGTTTAGACTTAAGGGTTTCGTAATTTTGAAGTCAAGCGTTAATTCGTATCATGTTGTTTTTGACCGTAAGGTTTCATGGGAAGAGAACATGAAAATTGTAGCGTGGGTTAGTCTGTCATCTCAAAACAGAAGCTTAACGAAATGGTTTGTTATGCAGTGTATTAAGCAGGGTTCAACTTTGAGGATTTCTCCTAAGAAGGATAAGCCGTGTCCCAGAGTTGTTTCTAGTTATGGTTCTCTTAACCATCAAGTTGAGGAGTTTCTGGTTTCTCGTAGGGTTGTTAAGGGTATAATGGAGAAAATGCAAGAAAAGCAAAAAACAGAAACTCTCCAATAACCAAGCAAGCTATTTGGGCGTGCGATGTACTAAACCTTGTTTTTCCCCTGATATGATTCCGATAGTGGCCGCTGTGTATCTCACAAATTGGTAAATGATAAAGCCCACTATTAAAATGGGATCGCTGAAGAAATTGGAAAGACCTTTAACATAACTTTCTCTCAACGGACTTAGTTGCCTTAAAGCTTTTCGACGATTTTTCCTAATGAAACGTCTTATATTTTTTCCGTAATAATAATTTGTTCGAATAATTTCCGCCAAAGTTTTTGGTTCTCCGATATGGGTTTCTCCTGCTTTAATTCGTCCAATTTTGAAACTGCTTTTCACAAGTCTGTTGTGAAGGTCATAGTCATCACCTGCCACAAGGGTCTCATCAAATCTCCCCACCGTTATAAACGCTTCTTTCTTCAAAAAACGAGCTGCAACATTAAGTTCATCATCCTTATAACAGTCCCTCTCCGCCTTCCTAACCCTAGCCCAAAAACTAACAGTCGGATCAGAAGTGTTATGAATGATAATTGCATCATAGTCACACTTCTCACAACTCTCAACTGCCTCTAGAATAACGTCAGGTTGAAGCACAAAGTCTGAATCAACTCTATAAATATACTCTCCACTCGACTTTTCAGCGCCAAAATTAACTTGTGCACTTCTCTCTGTGCCTTTCAAATAAATCTTAGCGCCATATTTCTTGGCAATCTGTCTAGTTTTATCTCTCGAATAGTTATCAACAACAATTATTTCCAACCTCTCATACGTTTGTCTTTTCAGAGAACTGAGACATTTTTCTAGAAACCTCTCGGAGTTAAATGTTGGAATGATTACTGAAACTAATGGCTGTCTTGCACTCAACTTTTGCACTTAAATCCCCGCTAAACGGCTCTAACAACCTTCATAAACTCATCTGCCACCTCATCCCAACTAAAACTTCTAGAATACGCTAAAGCCTTTTCTGAAAGTCTAACTCTCAAGGCGTCATTCGTCAAAACGTGAATGATCGCTTCAGCTAAAGCCTCCACATCACCAGACTCCACAAGAAGCCCTGTTTCACCATCTATTACAGAGTCCCTCAATCCAGCCACATCATAGGCAACGCATGGCACACCCAAAGCATTAGCCTCAACAACACTCAACCCAAAACCCTCCCTCACACTCGGATTAACTAAAACCCAAGCTTTCTTAATCAAGTTTCTCCTCTCCTCATTCGAAAGAAATCCAAAAAACCTAACGCCTTCACAGGCAATTCTCATCAACTTATCCTTAAAGTAGCCATCCCCAATGAGCCAAAGCTCAGCATTAGGAACGGTTCTCCTAACAATCTTAAAAGCTTTAATAGCATGGTCCGGCCTCTTAGCCTTCTTCAACCTACCAGCAAAAACTATTACAGGACAACCTTCTTTTTCAGCCAATTTCTGCAAAGGCTTAAAATTCAACCCTTCACCAACAACGAAAACCCTCTCAAAACCCAAATCAACTAGATCCTTCTTAGTGCTGTTAGAAACAGTCACTGTTAAGATTTTTGCATAATTCTTTAACCATCGTTCCTCAAAAAAATAGTAACCTAAAAAGCTCATTGGAAAATGTGTCTCATAAAACCAGTACTCTCTAGCCAACTGATGTATTAACGCAATGATTTTTTCTCCGTTCCTAACGAACTTAGGCGTCAGAAAAGGTCTAGTATTAATCTCGTCAATAACAACATCATATCGCTCCTTAGAAAAATACTTGGCATAATACTTCTTAGCCTTCCAGTAAACCGAAAATTTTCCACCTTGCCTGACAATTCTAACTCGGTCAACAACCTCCTCATCATGGCCACCTTCAAACTTAGAAGCGAAAAGAGTGATATCATGCCCGGCTTCTGCCCACCTCTTCAAAACTTCACGAGTGAAAACCTCGGCTCCACCCATCTCAGGATTCAGCCAGCAACGCCAATTAAAAACTAAAACTTTTAGCTTTTCCACCTTTCTCACGTTTTCTTTTACATGCGAAAACTAATTCGGTCGCACACAATATATAGTTTTAATCGCGCTGATAATATTTCAAAATTCTCAATCTGTAAGCAACTCTGAAAAGATCAAGAGCCATTCTCAAAATCTCTTTTAAACCAATAATACTTTCAACATGGATATCAACAGGCAAATCTGTAATCCTGAATCCACAATGGTTACATGCAGCCATTAATTCTAAATCAAAAGCATATCGCTTAGCGACAATTTTGGGGATCATCCTCTCTAAAACGCTCCTTCTAAAAGCCTTTAACCCTGTCTGTGTATCTTTCAATTTTATTCCAGTAAACAGCCTAGACAATATGTTAAAACCGAAACTCAAAACTTTCCGCTTCATCATCATCGAAGCATGTGATTCAGAATGCCATTTCGAAGCAACAGCTATATCACTGCTTTTTAAAGCTTCAACATAACGAGGAATATGTTTCGGATCAACATCCAAATCACTATCCATAACAACAATAAAATCGCCTTCCGCTTGCTCAAAACCAGTCTTAACAGCATTTCCCTTCCCCATATTTTTCTGATAACTTAGAACCTTCAAATGACATCCCCCATTTCTATCCCTATAACTAACTGCCCGCTTTTTAGTATCATCTAAACTACCGTCATCAACAACTATAATCTCGTAATTCCAACTCGTCTCCGTGAGCACATGATCAACTCTATCGATAGTCTCCTCAATAACATTTCCCTCATTATATGCACACAAAATTACTGAAACATCAACATTCTTCTTCATCAGCATTCACATCCTTGACCTCTTATCCTTCAAAAAAGCGACAGCCTGTAAAACAACACCAACAACCAAAAAACAATACGCAAAAACCGCCACATTATCAACTAAAGAATTCCCTTGAATAAGCAAAAACGCGCAAGTAAGGATAAGCACATCAAAAACAATTATGAACAAAGCCCCAGGATTCCTGATGAAATACCTTTCAATCTTAACAACGGACGCCTTCAATTTGTTCACCCTTCCACATTTTTCCTTATCGTCAATCGTTTTAAATCACTCTCATTAGCAACTGTAAACTTAACCAATTGACACACATTTTGACGTATAGACAATATAAAACTTGTCTTTAAGCCGACCTAAATAAAATCCGCGCACATGCTCACCCCGTACCGGCACTAACATTTCAATCACCAACGTCACTATGTGCGTATACAATTTAAATTATATGAAACTGGAGTATAGATTAGGAATAACCATACATACTCAGAATCCGAATCGAACACTTTATACAAAAAGAAGCACATTCACGCGCGGCTCGGCAGAACTTTAATCATTTAATTGGAAAAAACTAATTGTTCAACGAAACTTGACAAAACAAGTAGACCAAAAATCGAGAAAATTTGAGCAGACAAATCATATAGGAAACACCATTGATTTTCACCTAAAACTAGATGCCCCAACCGAAAAAAAGGAAATCGACTCGAAAACAACTGCAGCAATCAAAATCCAAGTTAAGAAACGAGCAATCAGAAACCTTATCCTAATTGAGTTCATAGTCATCATTTCAAACAATTTATAGGAGACCTCGCAAGAAGACCACCGTTTTCAAACGGTGGATGAATTGCGTCAAAGTTTAAATATTTTCTCCACATAAAAAGGTATAGGTTTAAGAGCTTGCAGACTCGGATGCTGAAGTTTCGGTTGTATCCTAACAAGACACAGAGGGAAATCTTAGAACAAGCTTTGGAAAATTGCAGATGCGTCTATAACTGTTTGTTAGCAGCACAGAAAAACACTTACGAAGAAACGGGGAAGCTGATCAGTCAATACGACCAGAACCTTAAATTGACGCAACTGAAAGGTGAGAATCCCACTCTATCAAAGGTTCACAGTCAAGTTTTGCAGAATATCAGCAAACGGATCAGAGACGCATACCACAACTTCTTTGTGAGAGGAAGGTTAGGTTTAAAAGCTGGTCCTCCAAGGTTCAAAAAGTATGGAAGGTACAAGTCCGTCACGTATCCTCAGAGCGGCTTCAGGGTTGAGGGAAAGAAACTTCTGCTTTCAAAGATAGGGTCGATTAACATCAAACTCCACCGTTCCATAAAAGGAGACGTGAAAACCCTCACGGTTAAGCGGATGCCTTCAGGTAAGTGGTTCGCCATCTTCTCATGCAAAATCATGTTTGAACCTGAACAGAAACCTAACGGTGCTGTCGGAGTAGACGTGGGACTCAACCATTTTGCGGTTCTAAGTGATGGGCAAGCCATAGAGAATCCTCGTTGCCTGAGGAAATCTGAGAGTAGACTGGCTAGGCTTCAGAGGCGGCTTTCACGGAAAAAGAGAAAAAGCAGAAACCGAGAGAAGGCTAGAATAAAGGCTGCTCGATTGCATGAAACGATTTTTAATCAAAGAAACGATTTTCTCCATAAACTCTCAAGGAAACTAACTGATTCCTACTCAACTATAGTTGTCGAAGACCTCCAAATATCGAATATGATCCAGAACCACAAGTTAGCCAAATCCATCGCTGACGCTTCATGGGGAAGGTTCATCCGAATGCTTTCCTACAAAGAGGAGGAATCTGGTGGGGAAGTAGTTAAGGTAAATCCGAAAGGTACTACTCAGATTTGTAGCAGGTGCGGGTTAAAAGTCCCTAAAACTTTAGCTCAAAGAATACATGTCTGTCCCCGATGTGGGTTAAAAGTGGACAGAGACCTTAACGCTTCAAGAAACATCTTGAAGAATACCGTAGGAACTACGGGAATCACGCCTGTAGAGATTGAACCTCTACTCAGTCAAGGAGCAAGTTTAATCGCTGAAGCAGGAAGCCACCGTTCTTGAACGGTGGTAGTTCACTAGTAAGAAATTCATATTTTTCTTTTGGTGAAGATTGTGAAACAGGAAAAGCTACACGAGGTAGTTAAAGTCAGTGAGAGGGGACAAGTAACTATTCCGAGCAGTATTAGGAAGATAGAGGACATTCGAAAGGGCGAGTTGCTTGAGGTTGTGTACAGGGATGGAACCATTTTAATGACAAAGCTGGATAAGAGGGGTAATTTGGAATTGGCTCTCAAACTGCTAGGAAAAGGGTTAGCCGCTGCTGGTTACCAAGAAAAGGACGACATCCTGAGATTTAGCGGCGAAGTACGAAAGAAGGTACATGAAGAGTGGACAGAAGAGAGGTAAAAGCATTCATCGACACTAATACTCTCTTAATAGGAGCGGTAAATCTAGCACTAGAGAAAGAAGAGACGGCTGAAGTACAGGTCGTTCGAAGGCTATTAAAGGGAGAAGTTAAACTGGTTACTTCACTCAAGCAACTGGAAGAACTCACAGTCGCCTCAAGAAGAGTGTTGGGAAGGGATTTCGCCGGATGGATTAGATATCTGATTCTGGCTCAAATCAACCGGCTCATTATACGTAAACCAGAATACAGCAAAACCGAAAAGAAATACGTTAATCGAATTCCTGACGAGGATTTAACCCACTTTGCAGTGGCGGTTGCTGGCAAAACCCAGTATCTAGTATCAGAGAACCATGAATTCCTGAGAAAGGCAGCCGAATGCAAAATAATAAAATGCGTAACATCAACAGAGTTCATTAGAGAGATCAAAAGCAGAAGACCTAAACTCAAAACCTCAGCGGGCAAGGTCATCAGAAAGATGAGGGATGAACGCGAAGCTCGTATATCTAGATTCGAGCAGCATCGTGAAGAGGTACATTGAAGAGACCGGCTCCGAAGTCATTGACACGGTGTATCAAAAAGCCGAAACTGGAACGTTAAAATTTACATTTTCACTTTGGAACGTAGGAGAGACGCTCGGAGCTTTGGACAGATATGTTTCAAGGGGATTAATTACCGAGAAAATGTTTAAGGTAGCTCTAGCAGACTTCATTTCAGAGTCAATAAAAATGGCCCGACTTCACTCACTCCAAATACTGCCTATAACCGCAAAATGCCTCATTGACTCCTGGCTCATCGTACTGAAAACCCACATATATGAAGCCGACGCACTTCAAATATCCACCTCAAAACAAGCTCGTTGCAACCTACTATTAAGTGCCGATAACAGGCTTATCCGGACAGCCATAAAAGAAGGCCTAACCGCTATAAACATAGAGAAAGATCCGCAGAAGGCATTGGATAAACTGGTTTAGAATGATTTCAGTCCTAGCGCGCTAAAACATCACACCAATCAACAACTACCTTTTGCCGTGAAATCTATATCTGACAAGAATACTTATCTCAAATTCAGAACATTTTAGAACCTAAACATCAGAAGTAAACTCGGAAAGACAATGAAGCGAATATCAACCAGCCTCGTCAATGAAAGAGTTAAGACACTTGAAGCAATAGTCGGGGGCGTAACCCTCGCATGGTTTATGGCATGTCTACTATCATGGATAATACAGACAACGCCGTCCATAGAGATGGGAAGCTCGTTTCCAACAGCAACCTTCATCCTCCTAGCCTTTCTGGCATTCTGCTCACTCTTTACACTAACCACTGCAAAAGCATTAAAAGAGGGATGGTATGGATTACACACTTTATCCTCTTTCAACGCCTTTTGGATAATCTTCCTAGTGATTTCAAGCATTTATGGCCTTCAACAGGTAACAATTTTCTTCTTCAACGGCGGCATCCTATGCCTAATCCAAATAATGATAAGCTACACAACAGCAATTTTCACCCTCGCCGAAACAGGCATACTAAACCTAAGCAAGTTCACATGCTCAATCTTTGGAATCACCCCTTTCTTAGCGATGCTCTTTTTCCTAGTGGGAACGCATCTAACTGGAGAAGCTGAAGCCCAAATAGGACTCAACACAAACCAAATACTATGGATAACATCAATTGTCATAGCCGTAACAATAGCCTATGTAAGCTACCTACTATACGCATCATCCAGAAGGTGAAAGGAAAAATTCAAAAGTCTGAATCAACAAATCTCAAACTGTACAACTCACGTTTCTAATCTTCAATTATATGGCTTGTATAAAACTATGAAATACTACAGCACATGATATATATCCCGTTAAAGAATACCCCTTTTTACACGGCGAAGACAAAAACAACATGATACACATGGCACATCAGCTGCAACCCACAATAACCTTCATTTTACCAGTTCAAAACGAACAAATCCTAGCAGTCGAGCAAATAAACTGTTGCTTCAAATTCTCAGAACAATATTCAGGCCTCTGCGAAATAATAATCATAACAGATAATCCTCAAGAAAATAGAAACTATCTCCTATGGCTGGCAACGAAACTTAACAAAGTCAACCATCCTCACGTAAGAACAAAAATAATCAGGTACACATCAAAACTCGACGTAAACGAGTTAATCGAAACCGGAATAAAACACGCTCTCGGACAAAAAATAGTAATAGCAGCAGACAATTCGAAAAGAACTGAACGAGTTCAACTAGAAAATCCGATGGTAAAATGCGATGTTTGGATAACTCCACATTTTCTAAATATCGATGCACTCGAAGAAGCTTTACTCAAAAATTAACCAGAAACTTAAATCAATGCCTGCACATTCTGTTTGAACTAGCAACATCGTGAATGCCATTAAAATTTAAAAGCAAGCATTTCTGTTATTCGATTGTAAAATACATCGGTGAAATGTATGAGCAGATCATCTCTGGTTTCAGGATTTTATAAGTTAAGCCCAAAAGAGCGTTTACAATTTGTTAGGGAGTTTGCTGGTTTATCCGATGAGGAGTGTGCTTTGCTAAGGAATACTGGTTCTTTGCCTTTGGATTTGGCTGACCGCATGATAGAAAACGTCATTGGAGCCACACCAGTACCCTTAGGCATAGCCGTAAACTTTCAGATAAACAAGCGTGACTACTTGATTCCAATGGCTATTGAAGAGCCTTCTGTTGTTGCAGCAGCAAGCTACGCAGCAAAAATGGTACGCGAAGGCGGAGGCTTCTACACAAGCAGCACACCACCAATAATGATTGGGCAAATACAAGCAGTAGGCATAAAAGATCCATATGTGGCTAGGATGCGTGTCATAAAAGCAAAAGAAGAAATTCTAAAGAAAGCGAACGACCAAGACCCAGTGCTCGTTTCCGTAGGCGGAGGAGCAAAAGACCTAACTGCAAAAGTAATCCAAACAACGCAAGGACCAATGCTCATTACAGAGTTACATGTGGACTGCAGAGACGCTATGGGTGCCAACGCTGTTAACACTATGGCTGAGGCTGTGACTCCAATAATAGAACGCATAACAGGCGGCCGCGTCTACTTGCGTATAATTTCTAATTTGGCTACAAAACGTCTAGTGAGAGCATGGTGCACTGTGCCTAAAGAAGTGGTTGGCGGAGAAGAAGTCATAGACGGCATAGTAAACGCTTACGCCTTTGCAGCCGCAGATCCATATCGAGCAGCCACACACAACAAGGGAATTTTAAACGGCATAATAGCCGTCATAATCGCAACGTGCAACGACCATCGCGCAATAGAAGCTGGAGCCCACGCCTACGCTGCCAGAAACGGGCATTACACAGCGCTTTCAACATGGGAGAAAAACGAAAACGGCGACCTAGTAGGTTCAATTGAGCTGCCAATGGCTGTAGGCTTAATAGGTGGAGCCGTGCGGACACATCCAATAGCGAAGATAGCCATAAAAATCCTAGGTGTAAAAACTGCTAATGAATTTGCAGAGGTTTTAGCGGCTGTCGGTTTAGCTCAGAACCTTGGTGCTTTGCGGGCGTTAGCCCATGAAGGTATACAACGCGGTCACATGTCTCTTCATGCAAGAAACATTGCTGTGGCAGCGGGTGCAACAGGTGAACTGATAGATTTGGTGGCTGAAAAAATGGGTGAAGAACACAAAATCCGCATGGACAGAGCAAAAGAACTGATAGAGCAGTATAAAGCATCTGGAAAACTCTAAAAAGTGGGGCAACCGCATCTTAGAAGCGGCGAGAAAATGAAGATAATACCCGGACCAGCATCAAAAAAACTAGGTGAAAGCATAGCTGAAGTCTTAAACGTAGAAGCAGTGCCAGTGTTTTTCAAAACCTTTCCAGACGGAGAATCCTACATCCGATTTGACGCAGAGTCTCTGCAAGACGAAGACGTTGCAATAGTGCAAACTACAAGTCCACCCCAAGATCAAAGGCTTATCCAGCTCTTACTCATGGCTGACAACGCTCTAGAGCTGAAAGCAAAGAGCATAACAGCAGTGGTGCCATACTTTGCCTATAGCCGTCAAGACAAAAGATTTTTATCAGGTGAGGCTTTCAGCATAAAAACCATTGTGAAACTGCTTGAAAATTGCGGCGTAAATAAGATAATAACCTTGAACGCTCATAATCCGAAGGTGTTAAAGACTTTCAAGATTCCTGTTGAAGACTTGTCCGCTATTCCCCTTTTGGCAGAGTATTTTAGAACAAAGGACTTAGTGGAAAACCCTGTTTCTCTGTCTCTTGGCAAAAAGGCTTTGAGTGTGGCAAAGGAAGCTGACGGTGTTTTGAAGGGTGGATTCGATTTTATTTCCACACGAAGGGATGTGATGACAGGAAATGTTATGTTAGAAGAGAAGGAGTTACAGGTCAAAAATCGTGACGTGATAATATTTGATGACATCATAAGCAGCGGTGGAACCATGGCGAAAGCTATAAAATTTGTGAAAGAACAAGGTGCAAAAAAAGTCTACTCAGCTTGTGTGCATCCGTTGCTTATGGGTAATGCCGAAAAGAGGATTCTGGAAAACGGAGCTGAAGGGATAATAGGCACAGACAGCGTTCCAAGCTCAGTAAGCAAAGTTTCCATCGCTCCATTAATAAGCAAAGCCTTAACCACGTAAAGGAGCCTAAAAGTGGCTAAACTTTTCTTCCTGCTTTCTGGAGAGCATGAAACTCTGCCAGTTTCAGAGTTAAAGGCGATACTTGAAGCTGAAGGCTATGCATACAAGGTTTTGGAAAGGCTGGACCAAGCATTAAGGCTTGAAACAGATTCGAGTTGTGCAGAAGCTGTAAAGCATAGGGCAGCCTTGACGAGAATTTGCGGACTGGAACTGTTCAATTGTAAAGCGGAAACAAGCGAGATAGTGAGAGCCTTACGTTCCACAAACCTAAACAAGGTTTTAAGTGAGAGTGAAGGCTTCGC
>Ga0209978_10000342_pt1 | contig 17050 bp, 16 predicted proteins | sample BentaG_FD_182805 | JGI IMG/M metagenome (GOLD analysis project Ga0209978, IMG submission 182805) | Deep subsurface microbial communities from South Atlantic Ocean to uncover new lineages of life (NeLLi) - Benguela_00093 metaG (SPAdes)... | ecosystem: Environmental > Aquatic > Marine > Oceanic >... | reverse complement strand
GACGAAATGTGGTATTATGAGGCCACGAGGTCGAGAGGAGGTTTTTCAACCGAATAACGAGACCCGGTGTCGAGGTGACCCTGACCGAAAGGCTGGTCTGAAAAGGGGAAGTCCGGTGTGAGTCCGGCGCTGTCCCGCAACTGTGATGGGGCGTTGCTCCTAAGCCAGGATACCTGCCTCCACCGAGTTCCAAGAACCTTCGAGAGAAAGGGGGTGGGAATATGTTGGCCAGAGAAAGCTAGCCCCCTTGTGTAAGCAAGGGGGCTCGAATTTTAGAGGAGAATCTTGTAGGAGCTTTGGCTCAGGGAGGAAAGGGTGAACAGTAGAGAGGTACTCTTGGCCCTAGGGTTGACGATGGTTTTGACCTTGGTTATGGGTTGCGCTCAGGCTACACCGACCGTTGCGCTACCTGCTGTTACGGTGTTAGACGACGCCCAGCGGACGGTGGAGATCACGGGAGTGCCGGAGCGGATCATATCTCTGGCTCCTAGTAATACGGAGGTCCTCTTTGCCCTAGGTCTAGTGGATAAAGTGGTGGGGGTCACCGATTTGTGCGACTACCCGGAAGAGGCTCAAGGGATAGAGAAGGTGGGGTTCGTCGAGATCAACCTTGAGAAGATCGTGGATTTAGAGCCAGACTTGGTGCTCTACATAGGGGGTGCAGCCCAGTTGGAGAAGACCCAAACCATGGAGGATCTGGGCTTGACCGTGTTGGTGTTGGCTCCCTCGGACATCGAGGGCATCTTTGCTGACATCGAGTTAGTTGGGCGCACCACGGGGACTGAGGATGAGGCCGCTGACCTGGTGAGCGAACTGAGGGCCCGGATGGATGAGGTGCTCTCACGAGTGGCCCAGGCGAAGAGGCAACCATTGGTCTTCTACGAACTGGATGCCACAGATCCCGCACGACCTTGGACCGCTGGCCCAGGTTCCTTCATCGACGCTCTAATAACCATGGCTGGTGGTGTCAACCTTGGAGCGAGCGCAGAGATGGAATGGGCTCAGTTCAGCACCGAGGAGGTGATAGCCCAGGACCCGGAGATCATCATCCTTGGCGACGCTAATTACGGGGTGACTGCGGAGTCGGTCGAAGAGCGTCCCGGATGGGGGGTGATCACCGCTGTCAAGGCGGGAGCGATCTACCCCATAGACGATACCCTGGTCAGCCGTCCGGGGCCTCGCATCGTGGATGGCTTGGAGGAGTTGGCCAGGATAATACATCCGGAACTTTTCAGGTGAGGTTTTGGGGCTAGGGAGCCAAAGCCCCCTAGCCCCGGGAGAGAGGCTTTGGCAAAGAGATCGCTGATCGTCCTCGCCCTTCTCGGCGGGGTTCTCATCCTGGGCGTGGTATTAGCCGCCTCTCTGGGGGCGGTGGTGGTACCCTTCGATCAGGTAGCGCGGTTGCTTCTCAGCCGCCTGCCAGGGGTGGATCTTTCTCCCACCTGGTCGGAGGGGGAGGAGGCTATCATCTTACAGATCCGTTTGCCCCGGGTGACTGCTGCCCTGGTGGTAGGTCTCGCCCTGGCGGCGGCAGGGGTGATCTTCCAGGGGCTTTTGCGGAACCCCATGGCCGACCCTTATATCATCGGCACCTCTGGAGGGGCTGCACTAGGGGCCACCGTGGCTCTGCTCTTACCGGTGCAGATCGTTTGGTACGGCTTCACTTTGGTGCCTTTGGCCGCTTTCGTGGGGGCCCTAGCGGCGGTGCTGGTGGTCTACAACCTGGCTCGGGTGGGGCCCCGAACGCCGGTGACCACCCTGCTCCTGGCCGGCTTCGCGGTCAGTTCCATGCTGGCGGCGGTGATGTCCTTTCTCATGATGTTAAGTGGCACAGGGCTGCGGCGCATAATCCTCTGGACCATGGGCGGGTTGGGAGGGGGGCGCTGGGAGCAGCTATTGATCGTAACCCCCTTGATCCTTCTGGGGATGGGCTGGAGTTACCTATACGCTGGCGACCTGAACGCCCTTGCCTTAGGAGAGGAGCAGGCGGCCTATGTGGGGGTGCCGGTTGAACGGCGGAAAGTGACCCTCTTGATCCTGGGCTCCCTCCTTACGGCGGCTGCCGTCTCCGTAAGTGGATTGGTGGGCTTTGTGGGGTTAGTGATCCCCCATGTGGCGCGGCTGATCTTTGGCCCAGATCATCGTCTGCTCCTACCCGCCGCAGCGCTCCTGGGAGGGCTCTTTTTAGTCCTCTCGGACCTTTTGGCTCGGCTCCTCTTAGCGCCTGCGGAGTTGCCGGTGGGGGTCATCACCGCTCTGGTGGGTGCTCCCTTTTTCATCTATCTTTTGCGGCGTAGTAAGAGGGAGTATGGTTTCTGAGGGGGGAGGTCATGTCCGAAGGATATATCCTTGAGGCGCGAGGGGTGGATTTTTCCTATTACGATGGCCTGGTTATCAAGGGCGTGAGTCTGGGTTTGAAAAAGGGGGATATCGTGGGCCTTATCGGTCCCAACGGTTCCGGGAAGACCACCTTGCTCAGGCTCCTGAGTGGTTTCATGCCGCCTAAATCAGGAAGCGTCTGCCTCTCGGGGCGAGATCTGGGACAGATGAGCCGCCGGGATATCGCCCGCCTCATTGCCGTGGTCCCCCAGGAACTGGAGATGCTCTTCTCCTTCTCCGTCTGGGAGATGGTGATGATGGGGAGGACGCCCCATGCCCCTCGCCTGCTGGGAGCGAGACGAGGGGATAGGGAGGTGGTAGAGCGGGTGATGGAGCGGGTAGGCATCCAGTACCTGGCTCAGAGGCCCTTCCAGGAACTCTCTGGGGGCGAGCGACAGAAGGTGATAGTGGCCATGGCCCTAGCCCAGGAGCCGGATATCCTCCTCTTGGACGAGCCCACGGTGCACCTGGATATAAACCATCAGGTGGAGGTCTTGGAACTCTTGAGGAGGCTCAACAGGGAGTCCGGTCTTACGGTGCTGGCCACCATGCATGATCTCAATTTGGCGGCCCTCTATTTCGATAACCTGGTGTTGCTTAACGAGGGAGAGATAGTTAGCCACGGGACTCCTGAAGAGGTCTTACAAGAAGCCAACATTCGCCGGGTCTTCGAGGCTTCGGTGGAGATCCAGAAACATCCCACCCTTGGTGTTCCCCATATGGTGATCCTCCCCCCGCCCCGCTGACGTCCCTGTAGGGAACTTGACATCTCAAATCGACACGGGTATCCTTTCTTCGACCCTAGGGCGGAGTTGACCTTGTTCAAACCTATCTTGAAAGCCAGCGTACTTCTATTCTTTCTTTTCCCAGTCGCCTGCAACGCGTCCCCTTTTGAGGGAGTGACGCCGGAACCGGTGGTGACCGTGACGCCCACCAACGAGTTCAACCCTCCGACAGCAACGCCCTTTCCCACCTTGACCCCTGAGGTTCATAAGAGTTTCATCCCTCTAGCGGTCATCTCAGAAGGGAGCGAGAGGCCCCGAGGGAACCCCTCGACCCCTGCCCGACGGGACATGGGGCGACGCTTGAGAGCCTCCTCATCCCCCACCCCAACCGCTACGCCCACAGCGATGAGAGATCTCCTCCCCGATGGCGTGCCACGGGAGGCCACGGTGCCCATACTGATGTACCATCATGTGGGGGAACCCCCTCCGGGAGCGGATGCCATCCGCCGAGACCTCACCGTTTCATCTGGCGAGTTCGAGGCTCAATTGGCCTACTTATCTGAGGAGGGGTACCAAACGATCCACCTGAGCGATCTAGTCATGCATCTACAGATGGGGCGCCGTCTCCCCCCCAAGCCGATAGTCATCACCTTTGACGATGGATACCATGACACCCTCTCCAACGCCTATCCCCTCTTGAAGAAGTACGGGTTCATGGCTACTTTCTTCATCATCACCCGGCTTGCTGATGAGGGTCGGGAGGGGTATCTCTCCTGGGAGGAGATAAAGATCCTTCACACTGCGGGCATGGAGATAGGGAGCCACACCCACTCCCATCCAGATCTGAGAGAACAACCCTACGACTATGTCGTCTGGCAGGTTCTGGGGTCCAAGGAGGCGATAGAGGCCCGCACGAAGGAGCCAGTACGCCTATTCGCCTACCCTTCGGGAAGGTACGACCAGCAGGTGGTGGAGGTCCTCGAGAGCACGGGTTACTGGGGGGCGGTCGCTATCGGCCAGGGAGCCCACCAATCTTCGGATCGCGCCTTCGAGTTGCAGCGCATCCGGGTGCGGGGGAGTTACAGCCTGAGCGATTTCGCTCACTGGTTGAACTACTGGCTGGAGAACTCGGAGTAGAAGCGTATTCCTTCTAGGTTTTCAGCCTTTTGCCAGAGTTCCTCGATGGTCGCCCTCAAGAGGGGGTGCACTAATTCTGGAGCAATCTCTCTCAGGGGCAGGAGCACAAAGGCCCGCTCCACTAGACGGGGGTGGGGAATGATAAGGTCTGGGGAATCGAGGATTAGGCTATTATAGAAGAGGATGTCGATATCTATAAGTCGGGGGCCGAAGCGGATATCCTCCCTGCGGCCCAGTTTTCTTTCTATGGCCTTAACGAACTTCAGGAGAGCCTGGGGAGATAGGTCGGTCTCTACGGAACAGACGCAGTTGAGGAACCAGGGCTGGTCTTTGTAGCCCACCGGTTCCGTCTCATAGAGGGAGGAGACCTTGAGTATCCACGCCTCCTGTCCCAGCATCTTGAGGGCAGAGGCGATGTTTGCTTCTCGGTGGCCCAGGTTTGACCCCAGGCTCAGGTATGCTGTAGCCATCTACTAATGTGCGACCTGGTGATTCGGGAGGCCACAAAGGTCTCCCCTACATATGTCTGGTTAGGTTGGAGCCTTTGGGCGGTGTAATTAAGACCGGCTAAAGCCTCGAATCCTCTTCGAGCACGGGGAACGGAGCCTTTAGGCGGTGATGAAAACCGGCTGAAGCCTCGATTGTGGATTTCAAGTCGGGCATCACCTCTTGCCGATGGCAGACAGCAAATCACCGGGGGTTATTATTGTCAGGCCAGACTTCTCTGCAACGGCCGGATTGGAGAGAAGGTTCTTGCGGTCCCAAGTGACGAAGTAATCCGGCTGGGCTGTTATAGCCGCGGCCAAAATAATGGCATCGTTGGGATTGAGATAGCGACTTACACCTTTAATGGCTTCCGGGGTGGGATCCTCAGTAATGGTCAACGGTAGCCTTTCTACGAGGAGTTCATAATCGGCGAGCGCTTCTGGGGCTTTCGCTTCTAAATTTCGCCTCGCCTCCACTAAGACATCTTCGCTGACCAAAATAGTGATCGCACCTTCAAGCGCTCGCCGAAGGACCTGGTATGCGCTCCCTGGCGTCGAGGAAAGCCTTAGGAGTCATCGGCTTGAGGGCGATATTTCTCCCTGTAAATCTCTTCCCTTATTTTCCGCCCATCCTCTATCATCTCCTCCAGGGAGATGCCCCGTTCCTTTAACGCCTTTCCAATCCGCTCCAGGGCGTCAAGGGCCACCACCTCCCGAGGGGCGATCTTGATGCCGTCCCCCTCGTCGATGATGTCGACGACGCTGCCCTCTTCCAGGCCGTACTTACGGCGAAGTTCTATGGGGATAGTAAGTTGTCCTTTCCTTTGGATCAAAGCCCTCTTTTTGGCCATCTCAACTCCCGGCAACAGGCGAACTTTCGGAAATTCAGAACAATTATACCCTAGGAGCGAAGGAATGTCAAGATTTCCTTTGTGTGCTGGACGCCTTTACCTCTTTTCAATCTCTGGTTGGATTGGAGCCTTTCCCACAGGGATCCTGTAAGGATAGGGAAAGCCTCGAATCTAGGACCAGCCATTTATTCAATGAGGATCTCTTTGTGGAGCCAATCAGGAAAGCTCTGACGCCACCGCGATGAGGCGAGTACAGAGTTCAGTGCTCAGTCGAATCTTGTCCCTGTTAGTCTTTGACTCTCTCTATCCTGGCTCCTATGGCCCGGAGTTTCTCGTCAATCCTTTCGTAGCCCCGGTCTATCTGGCCGATATTCTTGATGACGCTTTGCCCTTCGGCGCAGAGGCTGGCCACCACCAGGGCCATCCCCGCCCGGATGTCGGGGCTCTCCATAACCTGGCCGTGAAGCCTAGCCGGCCCCACTACCACTACCCGGTGAGGGTCACAGAGGATGAGGCGGGCTCCCATAGCGATCAGTTTATCCACGAAGAACATCCTACTCTCGTAGAGTTTCTCGAAGAAAAGGACCGTTCCCTCCGCCTGGGTGGCCACCACAATGGCCACGCTCATCAGGTCAGCGGGGAAGCCGGGCCAGGGGGCATCGTCTATCTTGGGGATGGCCCCATGAGCGTCGGCCACCACCTTAAGGGAGCCGTGGTGGGGCACGAAGAGGTCGTTACCCCTGATCTCTACCTCGATGCCCAACCTTCGGAAGACCAGGAGTATCATCTTCAGATGCTCGGGCTGGCCGTTCTTGATGAGGAGTTCCCCTCCGGTGATGGCGGCGCAGGCGATGAAACTTCCCACCTCTATATGATCGGGCTCGATCTCGTACTCGCCACCGTGCAACCTGTCTACCCCCTCTACGACCAAAGCATTGGACCCCAGCCCCGAGATCTTGCCCCCTAGCCGGTTGAGGAAGCGGGCCAGGTCTTGGACATGGGGCTCAGAAGCGGCGTTCCTTATGATAGTGGTTCCTTTGGCCAGACAGGCGGCCATGAGGGCGTTCTCCGTCCCCGTGACGCTGGCCTCGTCCAAGAATATCTCTCGTCCTACAAGTCCAGTGGTCCTCATCTCATAACGAGAGCCCACCTCGATCTGAGCGCCCAGGGATCTGAGAGCCATGAGGTGGGTATCTACCCTTCTTCTCCCGATAACATCGCCGCCGGGCGGGGGCAAACTGATGCCTCCACAACGGGCTAGAAGAGGGCCCGACAGGAGGATAGAGGCACGGATCCTCTGTGTCAGTTGGGGATCGATCTCCGTGCGCCTCACGTTGCGGGCGCGAAGGGCCAACTCTTTGTGGCCCAATTTATGGATCTCCACCCCCAGGTGGGCCAGGATCTCCACCATCGTTTCCAAGTCCTTGATCTGGGGGAGGTTACGGATGACCACCTCTTGATCGGTGAGGAGGGTGGCTGCCAGGATGGGCAAGGCAGCGTTTTTATTACCGCTGGGGGTTACTGTCCCTTGTAGCGGGTATCCACCTTCGATGATAAACCTATCCATAATCAGCCACCCTTTGAAGAGTCTACAACACCGGCTTTTTGGGCGATACAGATGATGGAGGTGCCGAAGGGCAGGTTTATGGAGCGGAGGAGTGCCGCCTCCAGCCAGCCCACACCGGTAAGAACGGTGTTCAGGAGAGGAGGGGCGGGCTCCATCTCTACCTGATAGGCCTCCTCATCGGTATCCGGCGCTTTGAGTTGGGGCTTCCTCCTCGACAGCCGCTCCCAGAGGAGGCGGAGGAAAGCCAGAGGGAAGACGAAGAAATTGTTATAGGTGGTGCGGTGGGGGGTGAAACCCACGCTCTTCAACTTCTCATGAAGTTCACTCTTGGTATAGCGGCGGTGGTGCTTATTGATCTCGTCGTTGGCGCTCCAGAGCCAGCCGAAAGCGGGGACGGTAGCCACCAAGAACCCCCCGGGAGCACAGACACGGTAACATTGGCGCAGGACCAAAAGGTCGTCCTCACAATGCTCGATCACATCCAAGGCTGCTACCAGATCGAAACTCTGATCCGGGAAGGGCATCTCCTCGGCCGAGGCGAGTCTAGCCTCATACCCTCTTTTGTGGGCGATCTTCAGAGGTTTGGGGTTGTTATCGATGCCTAAAACCCGCCCATACCGGCCCAGGTGGTGGATCATGTTCCCCGCTCCGCATCCCACATCCAGGATTTCGAGGTCGCGGCAAGGAAGGGCTCGGTCCAGCAGGGCGAAGAGAGCCCTGGTGCGGCTACCGAACCACCAGTGTGCATCTTCCTCCAGCTGTTCTTGAGTTAAAGAAAAGGCCCCCTCTGTGATCGTCTGCCTCCCACACTTCAAACTGGGGTTATTATAGCACAGGATCTCTGGTTCAACCATTTCATGGAGCGCTTAGGGATAGGAGGGAACAAGCCGCATCCAGTACCTCTTCTACGGTTATGAGGCGCACGCAGGGGTGCTTCTCTAATTCTTCTGGCGTGTAGTCGAGGCGGTTGCAGGGGATGCAGTCCAGATCAGAGATGACCACTCGGTGGCGTCTTAAATCCCCCCAAGGACCGAAGGCACGGTGATCGACGGGGCCGTAGAGGTGTATCGTGGGGACGCCCTGGGCCACGGCCAGATGCATGGGGCCGCTATCGACGCCGATGACCAAATCGGCACGGGCCATGAGGGCCGCCATCTCCCCCAGGGTCGTCTGGCCGACGGCGATTGTGGGCTCGCTTCTCATATGGTTCGCTATCTTTCGGGCTAAGCCCTCCTCCTGGGAGGAGCCGGTGATGAGAAGGCGGGCCCTATACCTCTCCACCAAGCGATCCCCTACCTGGGCGAACCCCTCAGCCCTCCAAAGTTTTACCCGGGCTCCAGCCCCAGGGTGGATGACTATGAGTGGGATTTGGGGCTCGATACCTCGCTCCGCAAGGTATCGAGTAGCAAACCCGCTATCCTCCGGCGAGGGGTTGAATTCCAAAGGGCCGGCCTCTTCGATAGAGGGGCCCTTTGGTTGCCAAGCCGCTCGTATGAGGATCAGGTTCTGCTCCACTTCGTGGCGGCCTGGCGTGTAAGGGACCGGCTGAGTGAGGAAAGGGCGCAGTTCTGGTAGGGCATAGCCTACCCGCTGGGGGATGCCAGCCCAGTAGGCTAGAAGGGCTCCCCACCAGTGGTCGAAGCGGAGAACGAGGGCTAAATCGTACTCCTGCCCCTGCAGGAGGCGAGCATACCTCCCCAGGAGGGCGTAGGGCTGAAAGAAAGAGGGCTTGGGCTGACGGGTGAAACCGGGGAAGGGGCATACCAAAACCTGGTCTACGTTGGCGTTTCCTTTCATCAATTCCGAGCCCCAAGGCCCCACCAGAGAGGTTATATGGGCCTGGGGCCACTGGGCGCGGAGGAGTCGAAGGGCAGGGGTGGTGAAAAGGAGGTCGCCTATATGATCGGGCCGAATGAGGAGGATGTAGGAGATCCGAGAGGGCCTTCGGGCCCGAGGCAGGAAAGGGGCTGAGGAGTAGGCGAGGGCTCGTAAGGCTATCCGTCTAAGCCACTTCTTCATACACCTGTTCCAAGAGGGGCGTGATAACCTTCCAATCGTATTGTTTGGCCAGGCGGCGAGCAGCCACCCCTAGGTTTTTCCTCCGCTGCTCGTCGCCCGACAAATAAATCACTAGACGGGCGAAATCCGAAGGGTTATCAGCGATGACCAACTCCTGGGCCGTCGTCTTGATCCCCTCACAACCCAGGGAGGTAGAGACTATAGCCTTGCCCATGGCCATCGCCTCCAACACCTTGAGACGGGTTCCTCCTCCCATGCGGAGAGGAACCAGATAGACGTTGGCCCGAGCGATGTAGGGTCGCACGTCGGGGACGAAGCCGGTTACCCTGACTCGTGGGTCTTGGAGGAGAGGAGAGAGTCGGGGCGAAGGGTTCCTCCCCACCACGAAGAGTCGGGCCTGGGGAAGCCTCCTTTTCACCAGAGGCCAAACCCGCTGGAAGAACCAAAGAACGCCATCCACGTTAGGGCGGAAATCCATCTTCCCGGTGAAGACCAGGCTGCCATCGGTCTCCCCCTGCGCTGGCTGGTAGTATCGGGTGTCAACACCGTTGGGGACAACGCTCACCGGGAGGCCCGGAACCAGGCGGCCGAGGGCCTCTTTATCGGCCTCGGAGACCGCTACCACCTGATCTGCTCGGCGACAAGCCCACGCTTCGTAGCGACGGAGTTTGCGCCACTGAATGAGGGAGTATACCGCTCCCAGCCAGCGGAGATGTCGAAGATCTGTTTCAAAGGCCCGTTTCTGTAAGAGGTACTCGGCGTTGATGTCATCGAAGATCAATCGAGGGGGTCCATGCGATTCGATGACCGTAGGGATGTATCTAGTCATCTCTATCGCTTCCACCTGCACCAGGTCGAAATCTTCCTCTTGAAGGAGGGCCCTTAGTTTTATCTCGAACTCCGATGAAGGGAGCCGCAATGCCATATCGGGCAGGGGCGAGAGGAAGGTGGAGAGGAGGCGTTGTAGGGTGGAGCGATGGGGGGTGGGAAGGGTCTCGATTTGGGAGCACAGGTCGAGGAGCGGTCCAGCCTCCGCTAAATCGCTTTCCTTGGTAGAGAAGGAAAGAAGATGGATCTGATGCTGGGGAGCTAGGTTCTTGATAAGGTTGAAACTCCGGATACTGGCTCCTCGGTCAGGCGGATAGGGTAGTTCCGGGGTGAGGAATAGTATCTTCATCCTAGGCTCCGATAGAGGGCCAAGGTCTCTCGAGCGGCCTTCTCCCAGGAGAAAAGGCGGGCTCGTTTTAGCCCCTTCTCTCGGAGTTCGGCTCGCAGCGAATCATCGGTGAGGAGCCTCCAGATAGCCACGGTCCAGCCATACTCATCTTCAGGGTCAACGAGGAGGGCGGCGCCCCCTACTACCTCGGGGAGGGAGGAGACGTGGGCCACGATAGTGGGTGTGCCACAGGCCATCGCTTCCAGGGGTGGAAGCCCGAACCCCTCATAAAGAGCGGGGTGGACGAGGAGTTGGGCAGCGTTATAGAGGAAGAGGAGATCTTGCACGGAGACCCGGCCCAGATAGAGCACCCCATCCTTCAGATTCAGTTCCTCAGTGAGGGTGAAGATCTGGTCGTAAAGCCAACCCCGTTCCCCCACCACGACCAACCTCACCTCTGGCTTGTATTCGTCCAAGAGTCGGCGGTAGGCGCGGAGGAGGGTGGGGAGGTTTTTTCGCGGCTCGATGGTGCTCACGAAGAGGATGAAAGGGGTAGACACCCCGTACCTTTGGGCACACTCTCCCTGCACTCTTCTTTTGTCTTCCAAAGGGCGATAGGCGGGGTTAGCGGCCTCGTAGACCACGGTGATCTTGCTCTGGGGGACCCCCAGGAGGCGGATGGTGTCCTGTTTGGTGACCTCGGAGACGGCGATAATGTGATCAGTATAACGCACCGCCTGATCGATCTGCCCGTAGTAGCGGGCGCTCTCGGCGGTAAGGAAGTGGGGGTATAAGAGGAAGGCCAGATCATGGATAGTGATGATCGATTTGCAGTTACGACGGAAAGGGGGGATGAAGTCAGGGCTATGGAGGATATCGAGGCCCAAGGGGCCGATCTCCAGGGGTAGAGTCCACTGCTCTAGGCGATGGTGGCTGGGGGTCCAGAGGGAGCGGCGGGAGAAATTCTCCCCTTCCGTTAATACCGTTTGGTCCTTGCGGCTTTGGAGGATTAAAAAATCATCCTCCCCATCAAGGTGGGCTAACTCCCTGACTAGGTTCAAGATGTATTGGCCGATGCCCGCCTGGCTATAATAGACCAGCCGGGCATCTATGCCGATACGCATAGGCGAACATCCTTTGAAAATCAACTAAAGATCATTATAACCCCCCCAACCTGGGGAAGCAAATCAGAGTTTTCAAGAAGTCCGATGCTCCGCCCCGCAAGCTGTCAAGAAATCGGTCGATTATAGGGAGGGTAGCCAGAAAAAGGTCATGGACGCATCTTCTTGCCCACTACGTCCAGCGTGAGCATCTTTTCAAGGCTCTCCTTTCTTTTGGAAATCTTTCTAGTTGTGGTAGAATAGCGGTACAAAGGCCGTGGGAGGCGCGCATGCCTAGAGAGACGTTAGATGAAGGGATTAAGGCGCTTCAGGGCGATCTTTTGAAGATGGCCGATCTGGTCGATGAGGCGATAGGGCGAGCGGTCAAATCCCTGGCAGAGAGGGACGAGGGCTTGGCTAGGCAGGTGATCGCTGCTGATGAGGAGATCAACAGGGCTCAGCGGCAGATCGACGAGAGGTGTCTCGTTCTCATTGCCACTCAGCAGCCTCTAGCCAGCGATCTACGAGTTATCCTAGCCATCTCCGGCATCGCCACGGAATTGGAGCGGATGGCGGACCACGCCAAAGGTATAGCCCAACTGACCAAACGTTTGGCCCCCCAGCCCCATCTGAAGCCTTTGATCGATATCCCTCGTATGGCGGAGAAGGGACGATCGCTCTTGCGGGAGCAGCTAGAGGCTTTCCTTGCCCACGATGCAGAGAGAGCCAGGTCCTTAGCCAAGCATGATGACGAGATGGACGCCCTTTACGATCAAATATACCGGGAACTGTTGATCTTCATGATGGATGACCCTCGGACCATCACTCGGGCTACCCATCTCATCTGGGTGGCCCATAACCTGGAGCGGATAGGAGACCGCACCACCAATATCGGTGAGCGGGTGGTCTTTATGGTAACGGGCGAGGTGGAAGAACTCAACCCCCCACCCCAGACGGAGGCTCCGCATGGATGAGACAAAGGAGCTTTTGGCTTGGCTTGATGAAGAACAGCGGAGAGAGAAGGCTGCCCTTGAGGAGTTGCGCAAACAGGCGGATGACCACGCGGCTCACATCGAGGATCTGGTTAGCCGATTCGGAGAGTTGGAGGGCCGATTGGCTCGTCTCCAGGGTCAAATAGCCCAACTCCCCAGCCCGGATGAGACCCTGTCGCGGGTGAGAGCGGAGGCGAGCCTCGTGGTGCGCGAGGCTCGAGAGGAGCGACGCCGGGTGGAGGAGCAAGCAGCGGCGTTGCGCCAGCGGGAAAGGGAGAGCGTGGGCCAGGCTTTGGAGAAACTGCGAGAGGAGATCATCTTTCTCCTAGAGAAGAAAGTGGAGCCCCTAGATTTTCAAAGGTCTGAACTCCAGAGGTTGTCGGAGGCTATAGCGGGCCTGAGACAGGAGATCTCCGGCCTCCGAGAAGAGACCGCTGCTCAGGGGAGAAAGATAGGGTATCTGGAGAGCAGGGTCGATAAGGGCGCTCAGGGGATCGCAGAGTTAGGACTTATGAGGGAGGAGATACGGAAAGATCGCGAGGGGTTCCTGGAGGAGTGGCGGAGGTTGAAGGACGAGCGTCAGAAGGAGATAGCGGAGTTGCGCCGGGATAGAGCAGCCTGGCAACAGGAGCTATCCAAGCAAGAGGAGGAGACGCACCGTTTAGAGGAGCGGATTAAGGAAGCGGCGAAACTCTCGACTAGCCTGCATAAGTTGGAGAGGGAAGTGCGGGTGCGCCGAGATCAGTTGCTGCATCTGCAGCAGGTGGGAGAGGAGCGTCTTAGGCGGCAGCTCGAGGAGTGGCGGAAGGAGAACGAGAAGCGGTGGGCCAAGAGTGCCGTAGACTGGGAAGCGCAAAGAGAGGAAGAGGCAAAGCGCCAGGCACGCCTTGCAGATATATGGCGAATCCAACGGGAGTATGCCCGTCGACAGATGGCTGAGTTGGAGCGATGGATCGAGGAGTTGGAAGAGCAGATTAAGGGATCTTAAGGGTGGTGGGTGAAGATCGTGGGACCCGCGTAATAGGTACGGCTGGCCACGTTGACCACGGTAAATCGGTCCTGGTGAAGGCCCTGACAGGCATCGACCCCGACCGGCTCAAGGAGGAGAAGGAGCGGGAGATGACCATCGATCTGGGCTTCGCTTGGTTCACCCTACCTTCGGGCTTGGTGGTGAGCTTCATCGATGTGCCAGGGCATGAGGATTTCATCAAGAACATGTTGGCGGGAGTGGGGGGGATCGATGCCGCCCTGCTTGTGGTGGCTGGCGATGAAGGGGTGATGCCCCAGACGGTGGAGCATCTAGCCGTTTTAGACCTTCTAGAGGTGAGACAGGGAGTGGTAGCCCTGACTAAAGTGGATCTGGTAGAGGATGAGGAGTGGCTAGAACTTGTGGCTGCTGATGTGGATCGGTTGCTTAAGGGGACGACTCTGGCCGGTTCTAAGATCCTGCCCGTTTCGGCGGTGACAGGGCGGGGGATCCCTTCTTTAATCGAGGCGCTAGATAGCCTGCTCTCCCAGACACCCCCTCGACGAGAGAGGGGTCGCCCCCGGCTCCCTATCGACCGAGCCTTCACCTTGGCCGGCTTCGGCACCGTGATCACAGGAACGCTGATAGACGGCCGATTTCGGGTAGGTCAGGAGGTAGAGATTCTGCCCCAAGGGCTCAAGAGTCGGATTCGCGGCTTGCAGACTCATAAGGAGAAGATAGAGGTGGCTGTGCCCGGTAGCCGGGTGGCCATAAATCTCGTAGGGGTAGGTAAAGATCAACTCCAGCGGGGGGATGTAGTGACTAGCCCCGGATGGCTCGAGCCTACGCGGCTGATAGATGTTCGCCTTCGTATGCTGGGTAGTGCCCCCAAGCGCCTGCGACACAACACCTCTGTAGATTTTTACAGCGGCGCAGCCCAGATACCAGCCAAGACACGCGTTCTGGGGGCCAAGGCGATCGAACCCGGGGAAGAGGGGTGGGTCCAGTTGGTGTTGACCCGCCCCACGGCGCTTTTGGCTCACGATCGCTTCATAATCCGCCAACCCTCACCCAGCCTCACCATGGGAGGTGGGACGGTGGTGGATCCCCACCCCCGTCGCCGCCATAAGAGGTTCCGTCCCCAGGTGATAGAGAGGTTAGAGGCCTTGGCCTTGGGCACGCCTCAGGAGGCGCTTCTAACGGCCTTGGAAGAGGGCCCCCAGGAGATGGGGAGGCTGGTCAAAGATAGCCATCTGGAGCCAGAAGCGGTGGAGGAGGCGCTAGAGCGTCTTCTCGAAGGTTCTCGGATTCTGGTCCTAGGAGCCAGCGAGGGTCAACTTCTCGTCTCTTCGACCTGGTGGGAGGGCTTTCTGGCCCGCCTGTTTGCTCTTATCGAGGAGTATCATAGTCGCTATCCTCTTCGCTTGGGGATGCCTAGGGAGGAGGTGAAGAGCAAACTACGCTTCCCCTCCCGCCTCTTCAATCACCTCATCGGGCAGGCGGTCAAAGGGGGAGCCGTGGCCCAGGAGGGGGCGGCTCTGAAGTTGCCGGGCCACGAGGTGCGCTTCACTCCAGAGGAGGAGGAACGGGTAGAAAGGCTTCTTGCTAAGTTCTCCCAAGAGCCCTACACCACCCCCTCGCGGGCTGATTGCAAGGCTGCGCTAGGAGAGGAGGTGTTGAACGCTCTCTTGGAGCAGGGGAGACTGGTCCAGGTGAGCGAGAATACCCTCTTTTTGGCGAGCACCTATGAGATGATGGTGGAGCGGGTGGTGGAAGATCTGAAGAAAGAGGGCACCATCACTTTGGCTCAGGTGCGGGATCTCTTCTCCACCAGTCGCAAGTACGCCCAAGCCCTCCTAGAACATCTGGATGCCCAAGGGATCACCAGAAGGGTGGAGGATGAGAGAGTGCTTAGGTAGGAGGAGCCCTTGCCCCTCGAGTTAGGCCGCATAAGTGAAGAGTTGGAGGAGATGGCTCGCGCTTTGAGAGGGATGAAGGGCCCAGAGATAGAGCGGGCTCGCCTTTTATTGAGGGAGACCGAGCCTGACAAGTTGAGAGCCAAGATGGAAAAGGCCAAGACCTCTTGGCTCCTGGCTTGGCCTGAAAATACTCTTTCTAGAGCCTATCCAGCCCCAGAGCCTCCTTTGAACTTCAGCGTGGCGGCCACCGATGGCTCTTATATCAGACCAGACCGACACATTCCGGCTCGCTTCGTGGTCATCAATATAGGTTCAGCGCTACTCACTTATGGCGACGACCCTATGGCGCGGTTGGAATCGAAGAGCCATTTCTATTTCCGGGAGGAGGAACTCCGCATCCCTCACCCCTTCAAAGAGCTCCATCTGGAGAGAGAGTTTCTGGGGGCTAGACGGACGGTCCTAGAGTTAGAGGCTTTGGTAGAGGTTGCCACTCCAGGTATAAAACCGGTGGTGGGCCTTCAAGACGGTAGCCTCATCCTCTGGGGGCTGCCTACCACCGATGACCCAGATGATATCTCGGTGCGCGACCATTTCTTACACCCTTTTCTGGGAGCCCTCCAAAAGTTGCGGGCCCAGGGCATACCGGTGGCCAGTTACCTCAGTCAGCCTCAGAGCAAAGATGTGGTTAATTCATTGCGAGTTGAGGTCTGCGATAACGAGCCGGTCAACTGCGATAAATGCTCTTATGTGGCCCAGCGCCAGCGGCCCATCTGTAGTGACTTGGCAGGGGTCTTAGACCGCCAGGTTTTCGCCTCTTTGAAGCCAGGAGAGCGTTCGGATATCTATAAGGGCTCATCGAAGATCCTTCGGGTGGGATACGGTGAGCACGGGATATATTTCTTCTACTTGAATGTGGAGCCGGAGATCGTCCGCTTGGAGGTTCCCCAATGGGTGGCCCGCGATGAGGAGAAGTTGAACCTCCTCCAGGCCTTGGTTTACGACCAATGTCGGCGGGGTCGAGGGTACCCTTCTGCCTTGCAGGAGGCTCATGAGCAGGCGGTCATCACCGGTCCCGAGAGGCGGGTGGTGGAGAGGCTGGTGGAGCAAGCGTTGGCTAAGGAGGGAGTGGAGTTCTTCAGGTCGGGGAAAGCCACCAGTAAGAGGGAGCGAGGGGTATGAGGATCGGGGAGATCATCCAGACGAGAAGCACCGGTTTCGTGGCCGAGAGTTACCAGTTGCATCAGCCTCCCGCCTTGGGTAGCCTAGTCAAAGTTAAGGTGGATGATAACCACGACATTTACGCTGTGGTCTCCTATGGGGAGACGGGGGGCATCGAGCCCGGCCGACGGCCGGTGCGTTGGAGCACCGATGAGGTCTTCGATGAGGCGATCTACGACGAGCACCCGGAACTGAGGCGCACCCTACGCACCGAGTTCACCGCTCTCTCCGTAGGGAGTGTAGGGGGAGAAGAGGCGAGGCAAGGGTTGCCTTCTGAGCCGCCACCCATGCATTACTCGGTCTACTTGTGCCAGTCGGAGGAGGTGCTTCGCTTCACCGAGGAACTCTACTACCTCCGTCTCCTTCTGACCGGAGAGGGGCCGGTCCCGAAGGAGCAACTGGTGGTAACCCATCTGCGGGAGGTCTACCGGGCTCGGGGCAACGATGAGGAGTGGCTCTCGAGGGCAGCGCGGGAGATAGCCAGACTACTGAAGCGGGACTATGACCGACTGATGACCGTGCTTTTGGGGATAGA
>Ga0209978_10000341_pt1 | contig 17059 bp, 13 predicted proteins | sample BentaG_FD_182805 | JGI IMG/M metagenome (GOLD analysis project Ga0209978, IMG submission 182805) | Deep subsurface microbial communities from South Atlantic Ocean to uncover new lineages of life (NeLLi) - Benguela_00093 metaG (SPAdes)... | ecosystem: Environmental > Aquatic > Marine > Oceanic >... | reverse complement strand
GAGCACATAAAGCTCTAAGTGTCCAGCGTATAAAAGATTTAAAGGGGAATCTAGGTTCTAGATATAAATAATCTAATTCACTCTCATAAGTTTGACATTTATTAAAGGTATGATTATATTTATAGAAGAAAAGTGGCGCTTGAAAATTCTTAATATATAATACTGTGGCCGGGCTATCTCTATTCGCTGTTTTTTTTATTGAAATGTCAAAGGCGGTAGCTTATATTATTTATAATTCATTATGTATTAAATTAATATATGTTGTCCAACTTTAATAGAATATAATCTTAAATCCAATAAAAGAGTACCGACTTTATGCCAGCTAAATTGAAAGTTTCAAAAGAAACTGAACCTCAAAAGCATAATGAATATTTATTTGAAAAAGATATTATTTTTATTGGCAGAGGCATAAAAAACGATCTCCAATTGCATGATGCAAGAAAAGTTGTGGGTAGAGAACATGCTAAGATAAAACGCCAGGATGATTCTTATAAAATCATTGATTTAAACAGCATGAACTTCACTTTCCTTAATGGCAAAAAACTCAAAGCAGGAGTTGAGTATGATCTCGAAAATGGCGATCAAATCAAAATTAGTGAATTTATCATTCAATTTACAGCAGAAAGAATTGAGATTGATCAAAAAACAATAATAAGCCCAGAATATCTCAACCCTTTCGCTAAAGATTCTCACTCGCTTGCTAAAATTTTGCATCGAATTTGTAATGAATATGATCTTGAAGAATCTGGTAGAAAGGACCAAGTTCTTCAAGAAACCTTAAAAAAATCAATAGGTGCCCTCAAATTAAATAAGGCTAGCGAGATCATTGCTAATGTGCTACATACCCAAAAAGATACCGCTTATTCTCCTATAGAGAAATCAGATCTAGATTTGAAAGCCCCTCAAACTTCAGATAGCATTCAAAGTTTGATCGATATTTTACTGGGACATTTTGTAAAATTGATTCAAGCATACAGAAATTTCCGGGTAGAATTTTTAGGCGAAACCGATGTTCAAGCTATCTCGATCTATAGATATTCTGTTGAAGAACTTAAAAATTTTTTCTTTGATCCAAGCAACTTACCTCAAGATTCACTAAAAAGAATTAAACAAATTGAGGCTATCTCTGAGGAGTTAATGCTGCACCAGATTTCTCTATTGGAAGGCTATAAAGCGAGTGTTATCGAAGGCGCAAAGCTGATTTTAGAAAAGATCAATCCTGATGTTCTTAAGAAACAATTAGCTAATAAAAAATTAGCTTTAGGCAGAATAACAATTCGTTATGCTCTCTTTCCCGTTTTGAAGGTTTTTAAACTAGTTCAACTTTTCTCTGCCACACACCAGGAGCTTTCTCGGGAAGATCAGAGCATTATAGAAGCAAAATATTTTAGACACAGGTATATTAAAAGTTACTATAAGCACATGGATAAAGCCCGAAAGAAAAACCGAAAATCTTATATTTAATAAATTGTGACGAGCCTCTAATACTCTTTTTTCAATAATGAGGTGCGGAAATATGAAATTTTTCAATAAAGTGAAATCCAAAGCCATATTAACCTTTTGCATTCTAATAACGAATATTATGATCTTAATTATCTTAGGATGTTCAATCTCTAGACAATTAAATATCAAAATCTCTGGTGATGAGAATTTGAACGGTGGTGGCTATGCCGTTGAAGTTTGTATCTTTCAATTAAAAAACGATACCAATTTCCTATTAGCTACAATTGAATCCTTTTGGCAAGATTATAAAGATTTTGCGAGTGATTTAGTTGAACCACCAATAAAAATAATGCTTAAACCGGAAGAAAAAAAACCGCTTAAGTTTAGTATCTCAAATGAAACAAAATTCATTGGCGCAGCGGCCAATTTTTACTCCCCAGATAAAAAAGGATGGCGCCAAGTTTATCCAATATCTTCAAAACATCGGGAAGAAATCTTGGTTTTTGTTGGATATAGTGATTTAATTATTAGAAAACGTTAATACATAGATTTAACATTATTTTAAACAGGAGCTAAATTTGAGTCGACGTCAAAAAATCATCTGGTATGAGGGCATGAAACTTGATCCGCATCATTTTCAACAGTGGGATCGCTACCATAAAGCTGAGCTCGATTTTCGTATTCGATCTCTTGCTCACTTTGATTGGGGACTCTTAGATATAGCAATCAACAAAGAAGCCCTTATCAACGGTCAATTTAATCTTCTGCGCTGCAAGGGTGTTACTCCTGACGGTTTGATATTCAACATCCCAGATGAAGATTCTGTTCCTACTTCTAGGAGTATTCAAGAATTTTTCCCTGCAACCGAAAGTGAACTAAGTGTGTTTTTAGCTATTCCTATTGCAAGAGAGAGAAGAAGTAATTGCAGGCTGGAAGGCGATTCAGACAAAAGAGACACCCGTTTTATTTTCGATAATATAACTGTGACTAATGATAATACAGGAACTGAGGAGCGACAAATTGGCATTGGACGAACAAATTTCCAGATTCGGTTAGGGAATGAATCTCTTGAGGATTTCAGTGTGCTAAAGATTGCAGAAATTATCCGTTCTCCAGATGGCAGTTTTACTCTAAGTGATAAGTTTATTCCTCCATGCCTCACAATTGAAGCCTCAGAAAATCTTATGGCAATAACTCGTAGACTGTTAGAGCTTCTTGTTGCCAAAAGTTCATCCCTTGGTTCAGGGAATAATTTTACAACACAGGTTGATTACACAGCACGTGATGTAACTATCTTCTGGATCATTCAGACTCTCAATATTTATATACCACTCTTAAATCACTTTTTTACTCTGTCAAAGGTTCACCCTAAGGAGCTCTATATCAGGTTGTTGGCGTTGGCTGGGCAACTGACAACATTTTCCTCAGACAAGAATATAGACCCTCGTACTTTCCCTACCTATGATCATAATAACCTTTCGAAGTGCTTTAACCAGCTTGATGCCAAAATTCTAGCGCTTCTTGATAGTATTGCTCCAGCGGTAAACTACATTCCTATTCCTCTTGAAAAGAAAAGCGAATCTCTCTATGTAGGGCGAGTTAGTGATTCAAATCTTTTTCAGGATTCAAAATTCTTTTTGGTTGTTAGTGGAGACCTTCCAGAAAAAAGAATAATCGATGAAGTCTCGACGAATATACGAGTAGCATCTCCAGACACCATAAATGGCGTACTGAGTAGCTTCAGCAAGGCTCTTCCTATGAAACATTCCTCCATGCCGCCGGCCGGATTGACAAAGCATGAAGGGACGCAATACTTCCAAATAGAACCGCAAGGCCCATTCTGGGAAGCGATATGTCGGAGTAATGCCCTAGCTATTTTTGTTCCGACCGAACTTAGTAGTCTAAATATCGAACTTGTAGCAGTAAAATAGTTAGCTTGGATATGTCAATGAATAATTTCAGAACAAACGTGACTCACATTCAGAAACATGCCAAATACGATTTAATTGATATTTTTTCTGATTGTTACACACTCATCTTACAATTGCGCAAAACGCATGAATATGGAGATCAGGAAATCCTCCGAAAGCGTACACGAGAGCTTTTGAATAAAGCAGAAAGCGAGGCAAAAGAAGCAGGAGTTAACGATGAAGATATTCACATGGTTATATTCGCTCTTGTGGCACTTTTAGATGAGACGATTATTACATCTGAATGGAGTCAAAAAGATGCTTGGTTAGCAAGACCACTTCAACTTGAACTTTTTAACCGATTTGATTCGGGAGAGGAATTTTTTGTCCGCCTTGAAAAACTGCGTCGGCGGCCTCAATATAATAAAAGTGTCCTCGAAATATATTACTTGTGCATGACATTAGGCTTCAAAGGTAAATATCAATTCCAGGAGAGAGAAAAACTTCGGCAACTTATAGAAGAAACGTATGATGATTTAAGGCATATCAAGGGGAAAAGTGCTGAGATTCTTTCTCCGCAAGGTCAAAGGAAAGACGAATTCGTGGAGGTCGTCTCGAAAGAGGTGCCTTTTTCGGTTGTGGTCATATCTGCGGTGGCAATTGGATTTATATTTTATCTGATAATGACTCTCCTAATTTCTAATGCAGCTAATACCGTGAATCATATAATCAACAGTATTATATAGGGAAAATCCATAGGATTTACTCTGCTAAGACAATGTCATTCATTATGAATGAATCCGACATACATTTAAGAGATGAAGAATAATCTATGAAGTTGATTATTAAAATACTTAAAAGTAAACGGCTGCTTGTCGTAATCGGGTTCATTCTGCTTATTTGTCTCATATTAGCAGTTGGCGCCTGGTTAGGTTTGGCATTGAATACGCGGTTGATTATTATCTTAATCATTCTAGCAACGGGAATTATTATATTATTGTTTAAGCAGATGCAGGCAAACAAGGGGGCTGCATTAATCGAACAATCAATAAAAGCACAAGCTGAGGAACAGAAATTGGCCATTCGGCCAGATAAGAGAGAAGAGATTGAAGAACTAAAGCATGAGCTTTCATCTGCTATTGAATCTTTAAAAAAATCAAAACTTGGTAAGGGACGGAGTGGGCGTGCCGCACTTTATGCTTTGCCCTGGTATATGTTTATTGGACCCCCTGCCGCAGGAAAAACCACTGCAATTATTAATTCTGGGTTAGAATTTCCTTTTGGTTTCGACATTAAGGGCGTTGGTGGTACTAGAAATTGCGATTGGTTCTTCTCTAATTCTGCAATTCTTCTTGATACTGCTGGACGTTACATGACTGAAGAAGAAGACAAAGAGGAGTACTACGCTTTTCTTGATATATTAAAAAAATATCGCCGCCTATCTCCTATAAACGGTGTTTTAGTTGGAATAAGTATTACAGATATTATAAATGCGACCACAGAAGATATAGAATGGCATGCAAAAAATATCCGACGTCGAATAGACGAGCTCATTCTGCGCTTAGGAATTCGTTTTCCTGTATATCTTGTTTTCACTAAGTGTGATCTTCTTCAAGGATTTGTTGAGCTTTTTGAAAATCTAAGTCGAAAAGAAAGAGAACAAATTTGGGGCTGTACACTCTCGAGTGAGCAAAACAAAACTCAAGATCCCCGAGAAATCTTTGATAAAGAATTTCAAGTGCTGATACAATCCCTTAATGACTTTCGTCTGAAACGGTTAAGCAGCCCTACGAAACCTGAAAACCGCAACAAAGTGTACGTATTTCCACTTGAGTTTGCTTCTATAATGGAAAACGTAGGCCATTTTATTGGCAAACTGTTTCAGCCTAACCCATACAAAGAAACCCCCCAATTTCGCGGTTTTTATTTCACAAGCGGCACCCAAGAAGGCACTCCCATCGATCGAGTTATCCAAGCTATTGCTAAGCAATTTGATTTACCTCCTGAAGCGACCAGCGAGCCAGTGATAGAAAAGAAAAGCTATTTTATTAAAAATTTATTCACCGATGTTATTATACCCGATCAAAAAATGGTAACTCCGACTTCCAAAACGTCAGTTTTTAGAAATAGAATGCGCACAGGAGCCATAGCTGCTTCGTTAATCATATTAGGAGCATTTATTTTGGGTATCTCTCTTGCATATATCCGCAGTAGAAATAATTTAGCCGCAGTTAAGGGAGCGACTGAATTGATGAATAAGGTCCAATGGGATACAAAAGCCACTCTCGCATCAGACTTCAAATATATGGATCGTTTCCGAGAACAATTAGTTGAATTAGTGAACAAAAAGAACAATCCACCTCTGATCCCCTCTGGCTTGTATCGTGGGAACGCGGTACTTCCACATGCACTTAAGCTTTACTACAGAAAACTCAGTTCCTTTGTAAATGTGCATTTATATCGAGAGTTAGAACGACGAATGAAATACCAAGCACAATACTATATGAATCACATTGAAGATTATCTTAGGGCATACCTGCTGATGGATCTTGAGGTAGAAAAATTGGATGTATCGAATGAAAACTTTCTCATAGAAGAGCTCATTTCTATTCTAGATGAAAGCGATTTTCCGTTTATCCAGGACGATGCTGGAGAGGTTAGACCTATAATAGAACGCCAAGTTGAGTTTTTTGTAAAAAATCTTGGAAAGGAAGGAATACCAACATTTGAAAATGATAAAAATCTGATCAGTTCTGTTCGGAATTTGATTTTGAAAGATAAAAAGCCTAGTTTTAGAAGAATTTATAATGTTTTTAAAAACCAGGCAGAATACCAGCTCTCCCAACTTCAAGTTCCGTCTTTTACATTACTTCTTGCGATTGAAGAAGGGTATAAAGATATATTCTTCAGTGACTATAAAATTCCAGCGTTCTTCACAAAGGAAGGATGGGAAAAGTATGTCAAAGAGGCTATCGAGTTGGAGAGTAATAGACCCGATAAGGCAGACTGGGTTCTCGGGGTTGAACCGCATCAATTGCCAGCCGAGATGCGCGATCCACAAAGGATGGCTGAAAAATTACGTAGCATTTACTTTCAGGAATATGCGGAAACCTGGTGGCAATTTCTCCAGAGTATCGAATACAAGCCCTTTGACAGTATTTCTTCCGCATCATATTGTTTAAAGAATCTCAGCGATTATTCTGATTCGTGTTTGAAATCGTTGCTCGATATAGTTTTTGAGCAAACCCGGTATGAGAGCGAGAGTACCCGGGGACTCACGAATAAGCTTAAAGAAAAAGGAAAATCAATTGCTCGAAAAATCAAATTAGCCAAAAAGGTTCCAACTCAAAAAGATCAAGAATCCATTCACCTGCTGAACCAGGAATTTGAATCACTCCACGCATTAAGCGCTGAAGATTCTGAAAGTGGTGGAATTTCAAATATACTGCAAGAAATTCTTAACCAATACGCAAACATCAATTTGATTTTGGAATCAATAATGACTGACCCGGGCGCTAAGGCAAAAGATTACGCATCTAGAATTCTCGAACGTGGTTCAGGAGATCTTCCAGAAGCCTTAAAGACAATTCGCCGCACTCTTAATGTACTTGATTTAACTTCTTTAAATGACCTTTTTGAACAGCCTGTGAAATATACTTGGATAGCTATTCTTAACGAAGCACAAAGTTATTTAAATTCTTTATGGCAGAATAAAGTCTATGATCCTTTTCAGAGGAAAATGGCAAAATATTATCCTTTTAATCCTCGGGGTCAGGATGCATTAATCGAAGATGTGAAAAATTTTTTTCAACCACAAGGCAGTACTTTGTGGAAATTCATCGAAGAAGAATTAAAACCTTTTGTTAAACTAGATTCCTGGCAGACAATTAAATGGGAGAAACATGGTATTCAGTTATCATCGACCACAATCAAGGCCCTGCTTCGGGCAGAGACTTTTAAAAAACATCTCTTTTCTCAAGGTGAATTGAGAGTGAGATTCTGGCTGCAGCCGCTTAAATATTCCAAAGTTACTGATCATGTACCAATAATCGAGCAAATAACTTTGAATATAGATGGAAATGAATACCCCTACAGAATGGGTGGACCACGTTGGAGGGAATTTAGCTGGCCAGGCTTGAAAGGTCCGCCTGGGGTAAGCCTTGAAATTTTTTCCAGTGAAGCAGATTTTAATCGCAGAGAGTACAAAGGCGAATGGGGCTGGTTCAGACTAATTGAGACTGCAAAAATTAAACAAGACAAGTCCTCAGAATTATTGTTTATACTATCTTGGCCATTTATTCAAAGAGGTCAAACCCAGGTTTCAGTTATAATAAATTATGCATTAAGAGCAAGTCGCAAAGGTGATCCATTCCACGATGTAGTAAATTTTTTCAGTTTTCGCTGTCCAAAAAGATTGAATTAAATTAGGGAATCTTGTAATGCAGGCTACAAATTATTCAACTTTATTCTTCGGCAAACTCCCAAGTTTTGGAGATTTTATTCGATATAACGCTAGCGGAGATGAAGTGCGTGCTTTTGAGCAATGGATACAGGAAGGCTTCTATATGGCCTCAAAGTATTTTGATCGAGAGTGGGATTCTGTTTATAAAAGCTCGCCTGCTTATCACTTTCTATTTTATCCCGAGAATACAGAGCTCTTCCTAACCGGAATTTTCCATTCAAGTCATGATAAAAGTGAGAGAAAGTATCCATTCGTTATTTCCAGACGAACGGGAAAAGGTCTCTTTGATGCAAAGTATATTTATTTAACTCCCCTAGTTTTTACTCAATTTTTTGATCAATCTAAACAACTAATACATGATGGCTTGGAAGGTATACCTTTAGAAGAAATTATTATCCGAGTTGATAATTTGAATGAACTAATTCTTCAGGATTTTAAATCCTGTTTAAAAAATTTTGAAAGTTATCTGACATCCACAACATTAGAGAGTTTCTGGTCGTCTCTTTTTGGTGATTTTGAAGATCCCAAAAAATTTTTGCTTATGAAAAATCTTTTAGAAATTCTTTTACCTCTTCTGTCTCAAAAGTCTACAAGCTCCTCCTTAGGAATACGTTTCCCTCTGAGCCTTAATACTTATTTAACAGACAAGGAGGTCTGTTTTTGGATAAAAGTCTGTATGCAAATTTTGGGAAATGCGCCGATCATTCCAAACATCTTTTGGGAAATCACAAAGAATGGAAAACAACATTATCTATTTCTTTTTCTTCGAAAACCCTCAGTTAATACTTTTGTGCAATTAATGCAGCCTGAACTAGAGAATGCTACAATTTGCAGATTAGAGGAAGAGGGTAAGGAGAAAATTGCCGATGCAGATCAAAATATTCCCCCTAAGTACAGATCAGCATTGGAAATTAAGGAGTTAACACTTGGTGATTTTTTATGTAGATTCTAGATATAAGAAAATTATCTTAATATTTTCTAACTTGAATTTCAGGAGCGATTCAGGTATAAAAATATAAGAGCATTTCTACATAAATTATTAAAGAGCGTCAGGCAAGCTAATTGACACTAAATTTATTGATAATTCCACAGTTCATGTTAATAGAGCAAAAAGGTAAAAAAATATGAAAATGGAAGGATCCCAACAACAGGAATACAAAATTCCTGAAAATGTTGCTGGTCTGTTAGATCCTATTTCCACAAATTCTCCCCCAGGGAAGGATGCCACTGTGGAAGAGGAATATTTCAAACTCGATATGGAAATTGGAAAAGTCAATCCAGATTATAAAATATGTATTGATTTGGCCACGGAAATTCTCAGAAAAAAGAGTAAAGATCTGCGTGTTGCCTCTTGGCTTTGCTTTGCCTGGTACAGAAATGAAAAGGTAGCAACACTAAATAACGGTCTGATACTGCTTTTAGAATTGTTGAAAAAATATGGTAATAAACTCTTTCCAGCAAATCCAGTTCACCGGAGTAAAGCTTTGCAATTTTTGAATTCAGGACGATTTGTTAAACTGCTCGAGATGGAAGCAATCGACAGAGAAAATGCCCAACCTATAAACGAAATTGATATAATATTTCAACAACTTATTTCTGAAAGCAAAAATCAATTCCCTGACACTGTTCCCGAATTAAAAGATATAACCCAGGTCATTACAGATCATGCCGAAGCAGCAAAAAAATTTTTAGTAAAAGCAGCCCCAAAAGATGTAGCTGAAGCCGAGGAAGAGACGAAAAAAACTCCACCTGAAAAAATAATAAAAGAGACTGAACCAAAAGAAAAAGCAGCTGTCCCAGAGGCTCTTTTAAGCGTCAGAGATTTTGATGTAACATCTGAAAAAGATGCAATGGCTGCCTTTAAGAAGGCATTGAAGTTTTTTTTTCAGCAGGAAAAAGAAGATAGCAAAAAACATGAGGCGTATCTTTATGGCATTTCTCGATCTTTAATATGGGGACAATTTGTCATGCCTCCCAACGAGAATTCAGTCACACAAGTGACTTCTCCTGATCCTGCAATACAAAATACATACCAGGAATGGCTGGCAACCCAGGAATGGGATAAACTCATTCCCTCAATTGAATCAAACTTCCTGAACAAAGACAGCGGTTTCCAATTCTGGTTAACAGCTCAAAGATACCTCACCATAGCACTTGAGAAAAAAGGAGGCATTGCAACGAGAGCGGCAGAGGAAGTAAAATTCCAATTAGCCAGATTAATCATACGTTTTCCGAGTTTGTCCAAATTAAAGTTTGAAAATAACACGCCCTTTGCAGATGAAGATACGTTAAAATGGATCGAAGAAGAAGTAAAAATAAATTTGAGTAGTGGAAAAGGAGAAGATATAATTTTGCCCCCAATTTTAGGTGAAGATTACGAACCAATCAATAAGGAATATCAGAAAGCTTGTGGTGAATTGCCTAAAAATTTTGAAAAAAATATGGAAAATATGCAGCAAGGAATTTCTGTAGAGACAAGACGGAAAGGGCGTTTTTTGCGTACTTTAAATTTGGCAAATTTTTGTATAAAAGCCAAACAGTATGATCTTGCAAAAGTACATCTTTCTAATAAGTTAAAAAAAATTGAAGCCTATCAACTAACTGAATGGGAGCCAGCATTGTGTTGTGCTGTATGGGAATCAGCTTATTTAGTCAATTTAAAACTGCTTGAGTCTGAGCAGGATCAAGAGCGGATATCTTTTTTGGAGAAACAACAAAATGATTTATTTTCAAAAATCGGCAATTATGATGGGGTGCTGGCTCTCAAGTTAGCAAATCTAAATAAAAAAAAAGGAGATTAAATCATGGTAAAACCTACAGTGCCTAAAATCGGTACACGTGTAAAGGTTTCGATCCTTCCAAGCTCTGATGCAAAGGAAAGTGTGGAACTGGATTATCGTCTTCTAATACCTGGTAATTATAGCAGAAGTGAGCCTGGTTCGTTAGGGGCGTTAAAAGACCGTAAACTTAGAGAAATCGCAAGGAAGGGAGATTTTCAAAAAGTGTTAAAAGATATAAACCCAAAGCTAAAACTTACAATTCTTAATAAGCTCTCAGATGATCCTAAGGCGGAGATGGAAGTGAATCTGGATATTACTGATATGAAAGATTTTCATCCGGATCAGATTGTAAACAAAGTAGAGCCACTGAAAGAGCTGTTGGATGCAAGAAACAAATTAAAGCAACTAAAACTGGCGGTTCTTAAAGATGTAAAATTTCGTAAAGCCATAGAGGCAGTGTTGAAAGAAGGCGGAGGCAGTGTTGATGAACTCATAACAAAGTTAGCACCAGCTGATACTGGAAAAGAAAAAAAGGGGGCAAAATGATTAAATTTGAACGAAACAAATTAGAGCAAATTAAGGAGGTGTATTATGGCTAAGGAAAAAGAAAAACCAACAGAGCAAGAACAGGAGGTCGTGGAGAGTGCTGTGGAAAGCCTTGTCACAATGCTAGACACTGATGAGAAAAAAAGTGCGGTAGCTGAATTGATCAACAGAATAGGGAAAGAGGCAGAAGTATTTCGCGTCGGAGGAGCATTAATTGATTCTTATATTGCTGAGGTTGACAAAGTATTGGGCGCACAAATGGATGAAGTTTTGCATAACAAGGAGTTTCAGGAGCTTGAATCAACGTGGCGTGGTTTACACTTTTTAGTTCAAAATACTGAATTTAGTAAAGTTGTAAAATTTGAGTTGCTGGATATAACCAAAGATGAATTGTTCGAAGATTTAAATGAAGCAGCTCTGGGTGAAGGTTATGAAAAGGATTCAGGTCTATGGCACCATATTTACTGGGGCGCTTATGATAAAGTCGGTGGCCATTCCTACACAGCGATGGTTGCTGATTTTCAGTTTGATAATTCTCCACAAGACATTAAGCTGTTACAGCATTTGTCCGTATTAGGTGAAAGTTCTCAAATACCTTTTATTGCCAATGCAAGTGAAAAGTTCTTCGGTGAAGAGAACGTTGGAAATGTGATGACTAATCGTTTCCTCAAGGAACAAATCAATGATGGCGCTGAATATACAGCTTGGCGATCTTTCCGTGATGATGAACGATCGAAATATGTTTCCTTGGCCTTGCCCAGATTTTTGGCTAGGCTCCCATATAATCCAAAAGAAGATCCGACAAAAAATTTTAATTATACTGAGAGTGTTTATCGAGAGGGTAAAGACCATAGTCTCTGGTGTAATGCTTCGTTTGCATTAGCCTCAAACATGATAAGAAGCTTTGAAAAATGGGGCTGGAGTGTCAAATTGGTGGGAGTAGAATCTGGTGGAATTGTTCAAAATTTGCCAACTCCAACATACGAAGAGCACGGTCAGACAAAATTAAAAGTGCCTGTTGAAGCATCCGTGGGACAGGCAAAAGATTTTGAACTTGCTGAGCTGGGATTTATTCCATTAGCTCATTGGGATAGAACCGATTATGCCTGTTTCTTTGAAATCCCATCTGTTCAAAGGCCGAAAGTAATAAAAAATGACCCTGAAGCAACTGCAAATTACGCTGTTGGTGCGAGAATGCAATATACTCTCCTCGTAACCCGAATTGCACATTATCTAAAGTATCGTCAGCTACGATTTGTCGGAGCGAACAAAAATGCAGGTGAGATTCAAGAAGATTTAACTAATTGGCTGAATACTATCACATCAGATTATCCCAGCGCGCCTGAAACGGTCATCGCAGAACGTCCCTTGCGATCTTTTCAACTTGAAGTTAAAGAATTGCCAGAGAAGCCAGGTTTTTTTCAGATTAATGCGGAATTTAGACCACATGTGTCAATTACAGGTATGGATGTAACATTAAGATTAGTGGCTTACCATTCAGCAGGAGAATAGAGTTACTAACTGTCTGACTATTTTTTAAATATTTTTTAATCTAAAATTTTAAGGAGGTTTAGACATGGCTTTTAAAGGAGAACTATTGGTTGAGGGCCCAGATGGCGAACTCGAAGGCCCTCGTGAAAACGGGACGAGTATGGTGTACGAATATAATCATGAGGTTTATCTACCATACGAAATGGAAACAAACACCGTTCAAGGTTCCAGAAGAATCACCGCATTTTCTCTTACCAAAGACGTCGATAAAATTACTCCAATACTGTACCAGTACTGCTGCGAAGGCACAAAGCTGCCAAAGGTTACTATTATCTTATATAAAATTAAGGAAGCCAGTGAAATACCTTATTTTAACTATTCCTTGGAGAATGCGACGATTGTCTCGGTAAAGAATGTAATGCCTACCACCAAACTCAAAAGTAATGAAAATGTTGGTCATCTGGAAGAAGTCAAACTCATGGCCGAGACATTTACATGGAATTTTGAACCCTCCGATGAAGCGGGTAAAGAAGGGGGAAGTCCGACATATACAGAGAAAGGTTTTTAATTCCATAATTAAATGAGATTCTAGTTTAATCCAAAAATTTTCTATTCCTTCAGGCATATTTTGGCTGGATATGAGGGGTACTTCTATATCCAGCAAAAATTATATTCGCTATTGTAATTTTAATGCAAAATCTTAGCCTGTACAATATTCTATTGGGTCACTTTGCTTCTGAGAGTATTGATCCCACCGATATTGATCGATCGTATTTTGAGCGATTTTCCGAAGAAAAAAAAATCCGTCAAAGTATTGTCGAGAATTTGACAATGGTTTTACAGACGCGGCAGGGCTCCATTTTACACCTCCCAGATTTCGGATTGCCAGATATCATGCAGGTTTACATTAATTCTGGTTATACATTCGAACCTTTAAAGAAACAAATTCGTGACACCATATTAAAATATGAACCGAGAATTGCAAATGTCAAAGTAGAAAAACCTCATTTCGACAAAAATAATTTCCGTATTTTTTTCAAAATTGTGGCTACCATTAAGGATCTCTCGAATGCAGAAATATTATTAACCGAATTTTCTACTACAGGATGGACTAAAGTTGTATTTGAGAAGGATCTAAAATGAACATTAAAAAGTATTTTGAACGTGAATACAATTTTTTACAGCAAGAAGGGGAAAAGTTCGCCGAGAAACACCAGGGAATCGCCGGTACATTAAGAATGTCAGAGAGGCAGAGAAAGGATCCCTTTGTAGAACGTCTTTTCGAAGGCTTTGCTTTTTTGGCTGGGCGCATTCACGAAAGACTGGATGATGATTTTCCAGAGATCACAGGAGGATTGCTGGAACAGCTATTTCCTCATTTCTTACGTTTTTTTCCTTCCTGTGCTATTCTAGAAGCTCGACCCATTGCAAGATCATTAACAAAATCTGTACTTGTAAAACGAGGTAGCGAGGTCCAGACACCCACGGGTAAATATCTGGTAAAATACAAAGTTGCCCCAAGCCCCCAAGAGAAAGCAAGAATCATAGAAAAAACAGAATCTGCAGAATTTATTTTTCGTACAACACAAGATATGATTGTTCGCCCCATGCAATTAAAGGAATTACGAATTGAAGATGCCCCTGAGACAACCTCTGCATTGGTTCTACAAATTCATCCCAATCGAAATGTTGATTACGAGTCCCTTGATTTAAAACGATTAACTTTATATCTCCATGGATCAGATTATCTAAAGTACACTTTGCTGCTCTATCTCACAAAATATGTCTCTGGATTATATGTCCGAGAAATCACGGGAGACTCTTCAAGCTTTCACGAAATCAATCCATTTAAAATTGGTATTCCCGGATTGTCAGATGACTTGGATGACGATACAGAAGAATTTGCGATAATACCATATTCAAGGCAAGTCTTTTCAGGTTATCGTCTCTTACAAGAGTATTTTGCATTATCGGAACGATTTTTTTTCATTGATATCAAGGGTTTGAATACTTTTCAAGCTTCTCACGATGGTCACCCTTTCGAAATAAAAATCGTTTTCAAACACAAGCTCTCAGAGGAATGTAAACCGACCATTAAAAATATATTGCTGCATTGTACTCCTATCGTGAATCTCTTTAATCGCCCAACAGAAGAAGTCGTTGTGGAACAGCGATTGCCTGAGTACTATATTCTTCCAGATGCAGATCGTAGAAAAAGTAGAGAAATTTATTCAGTAAATAAAGTGACTGGAGTGAGTGAAAATAAACTTCAACAATACAAGTATATACCTGTCACTTCCTATGATATTCTTGATACCGGTGATCCAGAATATGAATATAAACGATTCTTCTCAATTATTACTCGGCCGGTCAAAAGTGATATGTCTGAAACCTATATCCGAATTTTTGGACCTAGTATGGAAAAAGATATTTTCCCGAAAGAAACTTTGAGTATTGAGGAGGCAACCTTATCTAATGGATTTTTACCAATGAACTATCTTGAAGCTGGTTCAATAAACCAACCCATCGATTTCCCTGGTGGAATCGAGGTATCCAATTTAACAAGGCCTTCGGATACTTTTCAATGCCCTGATCGACAGAATTTTTTGTGGGCGCTTATTTCCCATCTGTCACTAAGTTATACTACTTTAGCCGATGCTGAAACGCTCAAAAACATACTGAGCTTATACAATTGGTCACAAGATATCAACAATCCAAATAAGAAAAAGATAAAGGCTATAACAAAAATTCATCCACCATCAACAAAATACATTTTACGAAATCAGGGCCTAATTCGCGGTATTGAATTTAAAATAGATATCGATGAAACTCAATTCGAGAATGGTGAAGGGGATATCCACTTGTTTGGGATGGTTGTTAGCCGTTTTCTATCCCAATACGTTACAATTAATTCATTTGTAATTTTAACTATAATTGAAAAAGGAACAAATAAACAGTACACATGGAAACCAAAATTGGGAAAAATTTCACCAGTCTGATCAAAGATCTGGAAAAAAGTGCGCCCGAGTATAATGTCTTTTATGCGATTTTTCTAGCTGAGACGATCAGTAAAAAGATTCATCCAGATCGGGATGACGCTAAATTTGATCAGAAAGGGTTAAGATTTCGCCCCTATGAACATTATGTTTTTCCTCCTAAGGATATCCGTGCCTTCGATTATAAAGACGGAATAATGACATTCGTCTTAAACTTCATGGGATTATATGGAATAAATTCACCTTTACCGCGCTGTTATCATGAGCAGGTCGCAATTCAACAAAATATTCATGGTCCAGGCAATGTGCCGCTGCAAAATTTTTTAGATATATTTAACAATCGATTTTATTGGCTTTATTATCAAGTTTGGAAGAAATACCGATATTATCTTCAACTTAGCGATGATCCAAACAATAAAATTGTCCGTCGGGTATTCTCGTTTATGGGTCAGGTCGATCAGGTAAATAAGAAGCAGCCTCTAATCGCAAAGTTTAAACTACTACAACTCTCAGGTATCCTCAGTCATCGTGTTAGAAATAAAATAGGATTGCATATTCTATTAAAGGAATTTTTCCCAAAAATAAAGTTTCAAGTACGGGAATTTATTCCAAACAGAGTAAAATTATCTGAATTACCGAAATTAGGTAGACAACACGGGGAGCACTCTTTTCAGCTATCAAAATACAGTATCCTCGGAAGATCAATGCTAGATTGTATGGGTAGAATATGCATAGAGATCGGGCCGATCGATTTTGAGTATTACTTGAAATTCACACCCGAAAGTAAAAATGCGGCGCTGTTGAAAGATTTACTCAATCTTTATATCAATGATGGACTAGAATATGATGTCAAGTTTATTCTCAGATCAAAAAGCATTGGGACAGTTACGTGGAATGACCGTCGTCTGCGACTTGGCCTAAGTCTTTGGTTAGGAAGGCCTAAACACGAGTTTGTTGAGGTCTATTATACTTATGAACGGTTTGTTGGGACAATTCAATAAATTTCTTCATTGATTATTTTTAAATTTATTAAAAGTCAGGAGGAACTATGAAAAGCAAAGAATTAAGGGCGCTTTTGCTCAAATTAAATAATCATTTAATTAGAAACCTTGACACAGCAACCGGCCTCGGCATCAAGAGAAGCCATTATGAAATCACTATGGAGCATCTTTTGAATTCACTTATTGAGGATGGACAAGGAGATATTCCCTTAATTTTGAGACATTACACAATTGATTCTGGATATGTCCAAGGAATCTGCAATAAAAATCTTGAGGAAATGGATTCAGGAAATCCTGGAAAGCCAAAGCTTTCTCCCCTACTAACCGAATTCTTAGAGCAAGCCTGGATCACTAGTTCTGTTCACCATAAAGAGACGAAAATCCGTTCAGGCGCTCTATTTGAAGTGTTTATCTCATCAGAATTGGTGAT
>Ga0209978_10000340_pt1 | contig 17061 bp, 16 predicted proteins | sample BentaG_FD_182805 | JGI IMG/M metagenome (GOLD analysis project Ga0209978, IMG submission 182805) | Deep subsurface microbial communities from South Atlantic Ocean to uncover new lineages of life (NeLLi) - Benguela_00093 metaG (SPAdes)... | ecosystem: Environmental > Aquatic > Marine > Oceanic >... | reverse complement strand
TCTTTTAGAAAAAGCCGGCTCAGTTAATTTGCAACCTCCAGCCGGTGAAGGATAATCCCTTATCCCCATTTTGGCAGCCAACTCCATCTGTCTTTTTCTCGAGCGGCCAGAAATATCCAACAATTTATTTCTGTCCACCAACCCCTTTTTTTCGGGAATGGTCTCCGCTAATAATAAAGCAGATAATGGACGAAGAATTCTACCTTCAAACCCTGATTCTCTTTCAATTATATTTAAACTGTTTCTGTTCTGAGACATAGGCCTTTCTCCTAAAACTTCACCACTCAAAATAAAAGAGGCTCCTATCTTGGTCATATATTCTCCCGCCTTTTTGAACATAAGGGCATGACAGTCTATACAAGGATTCATATTCTTTCCGAACCCATGTCTGGGATTTCTTAAAATCCTTAAAAGCTCTTCGGTAATATCTATAATTTTTAAGTCCATATCTAAATCTTTTGCTGTTAAATACGCCTTTTCTAAACCAAAAAAAGGGGTTTTAAAATTAACTCCTTTTACCTCTATCCCTTGTTCTTCAATAAGTTTTACTGCTAAAATACTATCCAGTCCACCAGAAAATAAAGCAACTGCTGTTATCTTATCTTTCATCTTCTTATCCTTTTTTTATTTTTTGGGCTATTTTGCACAAATCTTTTAAAGAAGTAGCATCTAAGGTTTGATTTATCTTTTGGGTTACCTCATCTAATAATACCTTGATGGTACAATCTTCTATTTTTTTACATTTCTTTGGGCTATTCTTATTAATTCTTTTGCCAGTTAAAATACAATCAACTAAAACTATTGGTCCTTCAACTGCTCTAATTATGTCACCGGCATTAATCTTCTCAGCTTCTTTAGCCAATAGATATCCTCCGCCTGCTCCTCTGGTACTCTCTACTAAATTTGCTTTCTTTAATTTATTAAATAACTGTTCTAAATATTGCAGAGAGATCCCTTGCCTTAGAGAAATATCTTTTAAAGAAATTGGCTTTAAATTATTACATTGAATTTGAGCTAAATCTATCATAGCCCGAAGTGCATACCTTCCTCGAGTAGATAATTTCATTGGTCTTTCTCCTCAATTAATTTAACTTTACTAAAAAATTATATTATTTATGACTATTCTTGTCAACTTTCCCCTTAATAAAAACTCATACCGAGTATTGCGTATCGAGTATCGCGTTAAGAAAGAGAAAGAAAATAAATTAAGGGAAGGCAGCACCTCTCTATATCTTTTTGGTTAATTGTATTTTTTGCTTGACTGGGTATGTGATACAGAAAATCATATTTTTTGATTTAACTTTAAAAACTTCAAACAATACTATATAATGCTTTTTATAAGATTAAAATTTTATTATATAAAATTAGGTAATTATTTTTCAAAAAATACAGGGGTATAAAATGGAGCAAAAATGGTGAAAAGAAGCGATAGTGTATCAAATCTATCCCAGAAGTTTTAAGGATAGTAATGGAGATGGCACCGGAGACCTATCGGGAATTATTCAAAAATTAGATTATTTAAAAAACTTAGGAGTAAACGTTGTCTGGCTGTGCCCGGTTTATAAATCTCCCAATGATGATAATGGCTATGATATCAGTGATTACCAGGATATTATGGATGATTTTGGCAACATGAAAGATATGGAAAATCTGTTAACGGAAATACATAGAAGAGATATGAAATTAATTATGGATTTAGTAGTAAATCATACTTCTGATGAACACCCCTGGTTTATAAAATCCCGCTCCTCTTTAGATAATCCTTATCGAGATTTTTATATTTGGAGAAAGGGTAAAAATAGTTTATCACCCAATAATTGGGGTTCTGTTTTTGGCGGCTCTGTCTGGGAATATGACGAAAGGACTCAAGAGTACTATTTACATCTTTTTTCCAAAAAACAACCTGACTTAAATTGGGAAAACCCTCGGGTAAGAGAAGAAATTTACAAGATGATGAAATGGTGGTTAGATAAAGGAATTGATGGCTTCCGGATGGATACGGTAAATATGTTCTCTAAAGTCCCCGGTTTACCCGATGGAAATATAATAAAAGGATATAAATATGGTGATGGCAGCCCTTATTTTTTAAATGGTCCACATATTCACGAATACCTGCAAGAGATGAACAAAAAAGTGCTTTCAAAATACGACATTATGACTGTAGGAGAAACTCCCGGGACTACCCCCCAAATCGCAGCTAAGTATGTCAATCGGGATAGACATGAACTTGATATGGTCTTTCATTTCGAATTAATGGAAATTGACCATGACCCTATAAATAAATGGAAGCCCAAAGAATGGAAATTGACTGAATTAAAAAAAATCTTTACTAAATGGTATGAAGGTTTAAAAGAAAAAGGCTGGAATACTCTTTATATGAATAACCACGATCAGCCCCGAATGGTTTCCCGATTCGGTGATGATAAGAAATACCGCATAGAATCAGCCAAGATGTTAGCCACTCTTTTACATACTCTTCCCGGTACTCCTTATATCTATCAAGGTGAAGAAATTGGAATGACGAATGTTGCTTTCGATAATATAGAAGACTATCGTGATATAGAAACTCTAAATTTCTACCACGAAATGACTAAAAAAGGTCTTCCTAAAGAAAAAATTATGCAAGCCATCCATCGAATAAATCGGGATAATGCCCGCACTCCTATGCAGTGGAGTGATAGCCCTAATGCTAGTTTTACTACCGGTACCCCCTGGATAAAAGTCAACCCAAATTACCCAGAAATAAATGTTGCCCATAATTTAAAAGATTCAAATTCAATATTTTATTATTACCAAAAAATAATCCAACTTAGGAAAGAAAATTTAATTATGAACTGTGGAGATTACCAGCTTATCTTAGAAGATGATGAACATATTTATAGTTATTTACGCACTCTTGATCAGGACCGATTACTAATTATTCTTAACTTCTTTTCCATCCAAGCAATTTTTAATCTTCCGGAAAATATTAATTATAAAGATAAAAAATTGCTAATCAGCAATTATGATATCGAAGAAGATGAGGACATTAAAAAAATATATCTACAGCCTTATGAAGCAAGGGTGTATAAATTAGTCAATAGTGAATAGTCGTTAGTCGTTAGTTCTAAACTCAAAACTTTTTTCGTATAAAGTATTCCTTTTAAAGTAGGGGTCGGATTTGTTCGACCCCTTTTCATTGAGGGTTCGATGAATCGAACCACTACGGAAAAAACAAATTCTTATACAATTAAATTATATTAATTGTTAGAATAAAAAAGGAGTAGATTCAAAACAAAATCTGCTCCTTTTTTATTTATATTATTTTATTTTCCTTTTTTTATCTTATCTTACTCATAAGTTATGGCTTCTACCGGACAACCATCGACAGCCTCTTTGCATGATTCTACCAAATCATCCGGTACCTTGCTAACCTTTTCTGTCGCTACATCATCCTTCATTTCAAATACTTCTGGGCAGGTATCTTCGCATAATCCACACCCGGTACATAAATCTTTATCAACTACGACTTTCATTTTACATTTTCCTCCTTTTATTATAATTACCGATTTTGAAATTTATTAAGCAATTAAGGCTAAATCCAAAACAACTTCAATTTTTATTTTATTTTATAATTATCGGTTAAGAATTTCTTGACTATTTTATCAGAAAATTTTTCTTATTAAAATAAAAATTATTTTGACATCAAAAGCATACCCTAAAAAAAGATAAATTTCAAGTTTTTTAATAACTATTTTTACATTTTGTCAATAACTCTCCCTTATATCTTATATTCCATAAAATCTTCAGCTAATATAGTTTCAGGAAATACATTCTGAGCCTCAGCAAGCAATTCACTTTCAGTTATTGCTGATTTATTATTGCTTGAACTATAACGAGGGCTGATATGTGTCAGTATTAAATGTTTAACTTGAGCTTTTTTAGCAACCTTAGCAGCTATTATGGTAGTTGAATGAAAATTTCTTTTCGCTATATCTTCTTCCTGTTGAGAGAAAGTTGCTTCATGAATTAGGAGATCGGCACCTTTAGCCAGATGCACTAAATTTTCACAATAGGTAGTATCGCCACAAAAGACTATCTTTCTTCCTTTTCTAACTTTGCTTAAAAAATTTTTACCCTGAAAGATTCTTCCATTAGGCAATTTAATTGTTTTGCCTTCTTTTAAAGTACGATAAATTGGACCAGGAGGGATATTCAATTGGCGAGCTTTTTCTATTAAAAAATGACTCTTATCCTTTTTTTCTTCGACAGAATAAGCGTAAGTTTTAATATTATGATTTACTTCCGTATATTGAACCATATACTCTTCATCTTCCCAGATGATTCCTGTTGATATATTTGGAGGTATAATTTTTATTTTAATTTCGTAGGGAATATAAGTTTTGCTTATATTTAGGGTTTCTTTTAAATATATATCGAGACCTTCAGGACCAAATATTTGAACTTTATTCTGATTTTTTCCACCTTTTAAACCTCGAGAAGCTAATAGACCGGGAAGGCCAAATAGATGATCACCGTGTAAATGGGTAATAAAAATCTTCTCTAATTTATATAATTTCAAAGAGGTTTTTTGAATTTGTTGTTGAGTGCTCTCCCCGCAATCCCATAACCATAATTTGTTTTTATTAATAAAAACAAGAGCAATAGAAGATATATTACGTTTCAAGGTTGGCATACCCGAACTGGTACCTAAAAATATAACTTTCATTAATTCTCACCTAATTTCTTCGTCGTTTCTTCCACATTCAGTGACTTGGCTTTTTAAAATTTCTATACCATGAGGTAGGGCATCTAATATTATTTCTAAAGACTCTCTTACCCCTTTAGGGCTACCGGGTAAATTTATAATTAAACTTTCTTTTCTAACCCCTGCCACCCCTCGAGACAATATCGCTCGATTGGTCTTCTTAAAACTTTCAGTTCTGATGATTTCACTAATCCCCGGAACTTCTTTTTTAATTATCGCCAAAGTAGCCTCTGGAGTAACATCTCTTTTCCCTAAACCTGTCCCCCCTGTGGTCAAAATTAGATCCATATGTAATTCATCAACTGCTTTGATCAGCTCCTCTTGAATAACATCCTTTTCATCAGGAATAATTTGATAATACTTAACTTCTCCATTGATCTTTTTGACTACTTCTTCGATTGCTCTTCCACTTAAATCTTCTCTTTCTCCTCTTGACCCTTTATCACTTATAGTTAAAATCCCAATTTTAATCATTCGGAAATCACCTCAATCTCATCACCTTCTTTTACTTTTCCGCCCTCTAAAACACGAGCAAAAACTCCTTCTTTAGTCATTATGGAGCTTACTGCCTTACCGCCAATTTCTAAAAAATATATACCTTTTTCCCCTATTTGAGTCATCTCTAACAAAATGTCTTCTCCGATCTTTAGTTTAGTTTCTAAAGGAAGTTGATGTAAGGCAAATCCTTCTACATCTAAGTTCTCATAAAGCTCACCGAAATTTATTTTAACACCTTGGTCTCGCATCTTGTTTATGGTATTTACCAGTATGGGCATCGCCTTCTAAACCCCAATCCTTAATAATTAACCCTTCTTTTACAAGAATTTTTTTCTCTTTTTTAATTTTCCCACTACAAACGGCCAATATTTTACCTTTTAGTTTTTTTCTATTATTTTTGTTTCTCCATCTTTGATTTACCCTGATAATGTCCGCTTTTCCCTCCGGATTTCTCTACCAAATGTATATCTTGAATAGTCATACCTCTATCCACCGCCTTACACATATCATAAATAGTAAGGGCAGCCACAGATACAGCAGTTAAAGGTTCCATTTCCACTCCTGTCTTCCCTATAGTCTTCACTTGTGACCGGATAATGATTTTGTTCTTTTCTTCATCAATTTTAAAATTAATATTAATACTAGTTAATAATAGAGGATGACACATAGGAATAATTTCACTGGTTTTTTTAGCAGCCATAATACCGGCAACCTGGGCTACCCCTAAAACATCGCCTTTGGAAATTTCTCCATCTTTAATCATTCTTAAAGTAGAAGGTTGCATTATTACTTCTCCTTCGGCAATAGCGATTCTCAAAGTATTACTTTTTTCACCTACATCTACCATGCGCGCTCTACCTTCTTTATTGAAATGAGTTAATTTTTGCTTATTCATCTTTAACTTATCAACCTCCATTCGGAACATCCAAAAAGATAAAATTCTGCAATTTTATTAAAATGCCACTATAAAAGATAACTTCCAATAAAAATTTTCTTTTTTTCGTCAATCTTTTTTAATACAGTAAAAAATTACTTTTATCGTTTTTACAATACCTCGATACAATCCCCTGTACTTACTTTACCCCCTTTTAAAACTCGGGTAAATATTCCTTCTCTGGGCATTACACAATCCCCAATTTTTTTTCTAACCTCGCAGTCATGGTGACATTTTTTCCCTATCTGAGTTACTTCCAGCAAGACACTTTCTCCTACTGCCAATCTTGTACCAAGAGGTAATTTAGGCAAAATAATACCCTCGGTAGTTAAATTTTCTGCAAAATCACCAAATTTAATCTCGAAACCATTCCCTTTCATTTTATTAATACTCTCTATTCCTAACAAACTGATCTGACGATGCCATTTACCGGCATGAGCATCATTTTCCAAACCATAATTTTTTATTAATATTCCTGAACTTATCTCTTTTTTTATAGTTCCTTTCTCTTTGCTTTGGCAAACTGCCAAAATTTTTCCTTTTATTTTTTTATTCATTATCTGTAATTGACCTTCCGATTTAATTTATTACCCTCCGATTCGAGACATCTGAAAAGGTAAATTATTTTGATTTTTTACATCTAATTTATGACCTGCCGGTTTTAGTTTAATAGCTTCTATCAATTTATTCCTTATAATCTTTTTTCTTAAGGTAGTTGCATTGTATTTATCTTTATCTGTTTTTCTAATTGCCTTCTTAATATCAACTTCTTTATTAGAGAAGAGACAGGGTCTTAATTTACCATCAGAAGTTAATCTAATTCGATTACAGCTCTGGCAAAAATGCTGGCTTAAAGCGGTAATAAAACCTACAGTACCTTCCCCTCCCTTAACTTGAAAATAAATTGCTGGTCCATTACCATTATTAATTTCTATAGGATTTAATGAATATTCTTTTATCAGTTTTTCTCTAATTTCATAAACCGAAATAAATTCATTTTTAAATTTATCTATTGCTTCTTTCCCAAAAGGCATCAGTTCGATAAAACGAATATTTAAAGGTCTTTTCAGGGTTAATTTAACAAAATCACTTACTTCATTATCATTAATCCCTTTTATTAATACTGTATTAATCTTAATAGGCAGCAAATCTGCCTTTAAGGCTGAGTCAATTCCTTTTAATGCTCTTTTTAAATCTCCTCCTCGAGTAATTTTTTTATATTTTACTTCTTGCAGGGAATCTAAACTAATATTTACCCGATTCAATCCAGCAGCCTTTAGTTTTTTAGCATATTCAGCCAGAAAAAAACCATTGGTAGTTAAAGATATGTCTTCTAATTTATCTAACTTCCGTAATTGTCTGATAAAATCTACTATTCCTTCTCTGACTAATGGTTCACCACCAGTTATTCTAACCTTGGTTATCCCTAAGTTCACTGCTTCTTTAATAATTTCTACTATCTCTTCATATCTCAAAATTTCCTGATGCGGAATAAATTCAAATGGTTTTTCAGATTGGCAATAAATACATCTACAATTGCATCGATCCGTTATAGAAACTCGAAGGTAGGAGATTTCTCTGCCAAAATTATCTATCATTCTATTCATTCTTTTATTACACTTCCACTCCGAGAGAGGTCATAACCGCCTAATTTCATTACTCTCTTTTTAAAATTTTTTGATTTAATAATGTTGAGAAGCCTTTGTGTTCTCCAATCACAATAATATTCTTTTGGCACAATTATATCATATCTTTCCTTGGCTACTGGAATAAAATCTAAATTAAAAGCTTTAGCAGCTGATAATATACCCAAGCCAGCATCCACATTTTCTTCAACAACAGTTGACGCAACCATAAGATGGGTAAATTCCTCACGAAAATAACCTTGAATATCAGAAGGATTAATTCTTTTCTTCTTTAGTAAATAATCTAATAATACCCTGGTACCCGATCCCTTCTGTCTATTTATAAAGTTTATATCTTCTCTAATTAAATCATCTAAGCCTTTTATTTTTTTAGGATTCCCCTTTTTCACTATTATGCCTTGCTCTCGATAAACTAAATTTATTACTACTAATTCCTTATCGGGAAGTATCTTTTTTAGATAGGGAAAATTATATTCACCGCTTTCCGGATCTAATAAATGAGATGTTGCAAGATGAGTTCTATTTTGTTTTAAAGCCATTAGCCCGCCAAGACTTCCTACATTAAAAGATATTATATCAAATTCAGAAAAATTTTCCTGCAGCTCATTTTTTAAAATATCTAATATTAGATCATGGCTACCGGTAATAATAAAATTATTCTTTATCTTAACCAACTCTTCCAAAAGTTCAGTTTTCACTTCTTCTCTGTAATCCAAACCTTCTTTAAGAGAAGGAATGCGAATTAATCCATCAGCTTCTGTCAAAGAAGTTATTACTCCTGCCCCGCGAGGAAGAGGAAAAGCCATCATCTCTCCTCCTATTTTTCCTAATTTCACTCTTAAAAATTCTTCATTACCTAAACGGGAAACTACTTTTTGAGCCATATTAACTCTAACCATTTCTCGTTTTAACGCCGATAAACCTAATTTTCTAAATATTAAAGGCTTTAAAAATTGTTCAGCTGAAATAATGGTTGAAACAGGATAACCCGGAAGACCAATTACAGGAGTATGGCTAATAATCCCCAAAATGGTCGGCTTTCCAGGCATAATAGCTACTCCATGAACTAAAACTTCTCCTAAACTCCTTACAATCTCAGAAGTAAAATCCTTTGAACCGGCGGAGGAACCGGCTAATACTACCACAACATCGCTTTCTTCAACTGCTTTTTGCGAAATACTCTTTAAATCATTTGGAATATCCTTAACAATTTCATAAATTAATGCTTCTCCTCCCCACTCAGATATCATGGCTTTAATTACTTTCGAATTATATTCAATAATCTTTCCAGGGGTAATCTTCTCTTCGGGTTTGATCAGTTCATCACCTGTAGGTATAACTGCTATTTTAGGCTTCTTACGGACAAAAAGCTGGTTTACTCCTCCTGCCAAAAGAGCTCCCATATCTCCCGAGCGAATTTTATGATTAACCGGCATAATTAACTGATTAGCTACCACATCTTCGCCAATGTTGCGGATATGTTGCCCCGGAAAGGCAGCAGAAAATATTTTAATTTCTTTAATATTTTCTTCTTTTAGATTATCAGTAAAATCATCAGAAATATCTCCACTTTTTTCTTCTTTAGCTTTATCTAAAAGATTTATATCCTCAATCTTTATAACTGCATCAAACCCGGAAGGTATAGGATTACCGGTATTTATAAAATGAAAGTCTTGATCAATCTTTAAAGTAACAGGAGAAGACTCAGAAGCTCCGTAAGTACTCTTTGCTTTAACCACTACCCCATCCATGGCTGCTGCCTGATGGTAAGGGGAAGATATTTTAGCAAAAATTGGTTCTGCAGTAATTCTTCCTAAGGAATCTTCGGTAGACACTAATTCCCCTTTTATAGGCTGAGTAATTTTGTTTTTTAACAAAGTTTTAAAAAATTTTTCTTGAGCTTCTTTTAAAGTTAATTTACTTAAATAAATATTTCTTCTCAAATTAATTTTTCCTCCCTTAATTAGTCGTTATTTAGTCGTTAGTAAATAGTCGTTAGTATATCGTATAGCGTAAAACGAAAAGCCCAAAACGCAAAGCCATAGCTAAAAATTTAAAATTTAAATATGTAGTATTGTATATTAAGTTTTATATATCTTATCTCGAATACTATATAGCATGATAAAAATAAAAAATCAAAGAAGCAAAAAACAGAACTTAGAATTTAATATTGAGAAAAAAGTTTTGAGTTTTGAATTATGGTTTTTCGCTTTTAGCTTTAAGCTTTTAGCTTAATATAGTAAAGATATGATACATCATGTTTATTTGATTCAACGCGGAGTGTCATGTTAAATGTTAAAACAATTTAACCACCACTTTACTGCTCTTTTCTAACCCTTCAATATTTAATCCTATCTTTATTAAACCTGATGCTCGAACCATAGTAGAAATCAATCCCGATTTTCCCAAGATAGGTTTGGCATAATATTTTCCCTCTTTTTTATATAAAAAAACCCTTACATATTCTTCTCTTCCTGGGTCAGAAGCTACATTACTATCTATCTCTGCTTCAATATTTTTCTTAGATTCATAATTACATTCTCCTCCCTGTAACCAACTGATCAAAGGCCGTACAAAAAGATCAAAGATTATCATCGCTGAGATCGGATGACCGGGTAAGCCAAATATCGGCCTATTATCTGCTATAGCAAGTATAGTAGGTTTCCCTGGTTTTACTGATACTCCATGAATTAATACACCGGGTTTCCCCAACCTATTAAGCACTTCCAAGGTAACATCTCTTACCCCTACCGAACTACCCCCAGAAATAATTACCGCTTCTATTTTATCCTCCACAATAGTCTTTTTTATCTCTTGCTCTAATAGGGTAACTTCGTCTTTAATAATCCCTCTATAAACAGGGATCCCGCCTGCCTCTTCAATGTAAGCTCTAAGGGTATAAGAATTTATATCCCTTATCTGTCCTTTTTGAGGTTCACCTTCAGCTGGAATTATCTCATTACCCGTTGAAATAATAGCAATTTTAGGTTTCTTATAAATTTTGATATTAGTTTTTCCTATTCCAGCTAAAATTCCTATATCCTGCGGGCGCAATCTATGTCCTTTTTTTAATATTATTTCTCCTGCCTTTAAATCTTCGTCTTCTCGGATTACATTTTCCCAGGGAGAAACCGGTTTTTTTACCTCAATAGTAGTATCATCGTTTTGTTCAGTATACTCTAACATTATTACCGCATTTGCCCCTTTCGGCAACATTCCTCCGGTCGAAATTTTTGCTACCTCTCCGGAGTTGATTTTAAACTCAGGTTTATCCCCCATCTTTATTTCTTCTGTAAGCTTCAAATAGGAAGGTAAGCTCTCATTTGCACCAAAAGAATCTTCTGCCCTAATAGCATAACCATCCATTGTAGAACGATTAAAACCGGGTAAATTACCAGGAGCAATTATTTTTTCTGCTAAGATTCTATGTAAGGTATTTTTAATATCGACTACTTCTATATTTCTCCGGATTATCTCCTTTAAATTTAAATGATCTTTTAGCATCATAATTACTTCTTTTGGGGTGTTAAGATTAAATAAGGGTCTTGTCATATTAGCTGTCCACCTGCTATTATTAATTGTTTATACAAATTTTTTGTAAACATCTCGTTTCTTAAAATTAATATAATTTTACCGCTGAAGCTTTAAAAGTTAGATAAACTTTGCTTCTCAGATTGAGATTCATATCTTGAAATGATTCTCTGGTAATAATTGTCATTAAAGGTGTGCCCACATCTACCTCTAATTTTACTAAATTATTTTGCTCGGCAATCTTTATTATTTTCCCCGAAAATGAATTTCTTGCACTGGATTGGAACTGTTTGTAAGATAAGATTATATCTCTGGGGTCAATAGAAATATATGCCGGACCAACTTTTTCACTCACTACAGAAAATTTTATATTTTCTGCAACCTTGAACCATTTTAAACCATCTTTCTCTCTTATTATTTCTCCTTGAAGAAGATTTTCCGGAACTTGTTTAATAATCTTACCTCCCAAAAGGGAAATCACCTCATCAGCTAAACGATAGGCCTGGGAAAGGTCGTGAGTAGTAAATATTACAGTTGTTTTAATCTCCTTTTTTATTTTTTTAATAATTCTTTCCACTACATCTATGTGCTTTTTATCTATATTTACAGTAGGCTCATCTAAAAAAAGTACTTCTGGTTTTATCACTAATGCTCTGGCAATTACTGTTCGTTGAGCTTCTCCGCCCGATAGTTGATTCGCTTTTCTATCTTCAAAACCAGGGAGTCCCACCATATTTAAAGCACTTTTAATTCTATTTTGTTGAACTTTAGATGAAATTGCTCTTACTTTTAATCCATAGGCAATATTGTCATAGACTGTAGAATGAAATAAGAAAGGATTCTGATCTACTAAAGTCATCCTCCGTCGAATCTCTACGGTATCGGAATTTGATTTATCAATAATTTCTTGATCATAAAAAAATATTTGACCTTTATCTGGTTTCTCTAATAAATTTAAAATATTAAGTAAAGTGGTCTTGCCCGACCCATTTGGACCAACAATAGCGTAAATCTTACCCTCTTGAAAATTTAAACTTTCAACATCTAATACAATTTTACCATTATAAACTTTTTTTAAATTTCTAACTTTAAGTATTAATTTATCCATATTTTAAGCTTACGCTCTCTTACTTTGAAAATAGTGAAGTAAAATATTTATAACAAAAGCAATAAGTAATAAGATAATTCCCAGAGCAATAGCAAAACCAAACTCTCCTTTGGCAGTCTCTAAGGTAATAGCAGTAGTCATAACCCGAGTAGAGCCTTTTATATTTCCTCCTAACATCATAGCAGCCCCAACCTCGGCAATTACTCTCCCAAATCCAGTAATTACCGCAGCCAACACCGCATAGCGGGCTTCTTTAATCACCATCCAGGCAGATTGGGCATCGGTTGCTCCCAGAGTTAATGCGGTATCCCTAACTCTTTTATCAATTCCCTGTACCGCTGAATGAGTGAGAGCAATAATTATAGGGGCGGCTAATATTAACTGACCGACAACCATAGCTGAAGGGGTATATAATAGACCAAAGACTCCCAGTGGTCCTCTTCGAGAAATCAAAGAATAAACAATCAGCCCTATAACTACTGTTGGTAAGGCCAATAGAGTATTCACTAAAGCTACACTAAATCTTTTTCCCCAATAATCTTTTACTGCCATTAAAAATCCTAAATATACTCCCAACAATGAAGCTAAAATAACAGCGGTTAATGATACTCTTAATGAAAGTAAGACAATATTGAATATTTCACTATCTAAAGTGAGGATTAATTGAAAGGCTTTCTGCATTCCTTCGATAATAAAATCCAAAATATCACCTCGATTAATAAATTCGTATCGCGTATTGCGTATCGAGTATCGCGCAAGAGGAATAGTTAGCTAACTAAGTACTAACGACTATTCACTAAGTACTAACGACTATTTAATTGCCACAGGATGAAAAAGGGTTTCTCCTTCTTTTTTATATTCTCCAATTATTTTCTGGCCTTCCACTGAAGTGACCCAGGCAATTAATTGCATTGCTTCTATATATTTAACCTGAGGATATCGGGCAGGATTAACTGCCATTATACCATAAGGATTAAAGAGTAGAGCATCACCTTCAGAAAGAATAATTAAGTCTATCTTATTCTTGTAAGCTAAAAATGTTCCTCTATCGCATAGAACATAAGCTTGTTTCTCATTGGCAACCTGTAAGGCTGCTCCCATCCCCTGGCCAATTTCCATATACCATTTCCCTTCGGGAGAAATCTTCGCCTTTTGCCACAAATTCTTTTCTTTTTTGTTGGTTCCGGAATCATCACCCCGAGAAATAAAATAAGTTTTTAGATCCGCAATCTTTTTTAAAGCTAAGATTACATTCTTCTCGCCCTTAATCTCTGCCCGGTCATTAGATGGCCCAAGAATAATAAAATCATTAAACATAACATCTCTTCGATTTACCCCATAACCTTCTTCAATAAATTTATCCTCTGCTGCTCGAGCATGAACTAATACTATATCTACATCTCCATTTTCTCCTAATTTAAGAGCTTTTCCGGTACCAACCGCAATAACATCAACCTTAATTTTAAATTTTTCTTCAAAGGGAGGCAATAAAACCCCCAGCAGCCCCGAGTTCTCCGTACTGGTAGTAGTGGCAAATTTTAGGTGAACAGGATTAGCATAAACTGAACTAATTAATATCATACTAACAGCCAATAAAAACAATATCTTAAAAATAATATTTCTTTTCATTGATATCGTTTTCCTTTCTTATAATTTAATATAGAATCAAGTTACAAAAAAAACCAACACTGTGTCTGGTGTTGGTTCATAAGCTTAACTCATAATATCAGTCCTCCTTTCCAAACACGGGAGGAATAAGAGTTTCCTCTTATTCCCTATCGGCTAATCCACCATCGTTTTCACCTTAGGTGTGATAGCTCGGAGAATGTTTTTTTATAAAAGAACAATAAGCAAGAAATATCTTTTTAAATTATAATATTTTTTCTTTATTTAAGCAAGGAATAATTCGTATCTCGTGAATCGTATCTAGTGAAGAATATTGTGGAGCGTATAGGGAAATACAGTAAAATAGCTGTTGGTCGTTGGTATTTAGTAAATAAAATACAAAAGATGTGAAATCAATTCGTTACTCACCCCTCGTAGGACAGGCGTCCCCCGTTTTCACGAGGACAGGCTCGTCTGTCTATTCCGGATTATATTTAGTAAAAAAACATGGGTTAGGAGTCTAGAAAAATCTAAGGGTCACAGTGTGTCTATATTTTTATACGAGATACCAGATACGAGACACGAACAACGAACCAATATCGCGTAAAGAGAAAGAAATGACTTAGATTTCTAATAATTAAATTAACCATTAGTTTTTTACAATTTTTGACATCGGGGACAGAAAAATGAACTTCTACCCTCTATCTTTATAACCTCTATAGTAGTTCCACATTTTACACAAGGTTCTCCTTCTCGGGCATAAATCTGTAATTTATTGGCAAATTTTCCTTTTTTCCCATCTGTATCCCGATAAGCCTCATCAGCTACCGTACTCCCCCGAAGCTCGACTGCTTTACTCAATACCAGCTTAATCTGCTGATATAAATTCTTAATCTCTTTTTTATTAAGAGAAGAAATTAGTCGTAAAGGGTGAACATTCGACCTATACAGCACTTCATTAGCATAAATATTGCCCAATCCACTGATAAACTCCTGTTTCATTAAAAAAGATTTTATTTTATTACTTTTCTTTTTATTTAATATCTGAATAAAAACTTCTTCTGTGAAATAATCTTCCAAAGGTTCAACTCCTAACTTAGCTAAACTTTCTACTTCGTCAATGTTGGAAACTAAAAATATTTTTCCAAATCTTCTAACATCATTAAAAACTAATTGAGTACTATCTGTAAAAGTAAAAACAAGATGATTGTGTTTAGCTTTTATTTTCCCTTCTGAAATTTCTTCACTATTTTCATTGTAAGGATAAATTAGAAGTCCGGTCATCCCCAGATGAACTATTAATTTATCTCCTGAATCTAACTGAATAATAATATATTTCCCCCGACGATTTATTTCTTTAATCTTTTTATCCTGTACTTTAACAATAAACTCTTCTAAAGATAATTTTTTTACTATTTTATTAAAATTTATTACTACATTTTTTATTTGCTTATCTTTAATTTTTTTCTGCAGCTCTCTTCTAATAGTTTCTACTTCTGGTAATTCAGGCATTATTAACACCTCGTTGTAAAATAGTATCTCGTCGTTCGTATCTCGTATCTCGTTAATTATTATATTTATCTCTTATTATTCTTTTTATCTCCGTTAGATTATTAACAACAAAATTTCCTTTTTTTGTATTACTTCGGTCTAAATAAATAGCATTCATTCCTGCTTTCTGAGCAGCCAGATAATCAAATTCCCAATGATCACCTATATGTAATATTTGTTCAGGGCATACATTTAAGGCTTTGGATATCTTTGAATATATCTCAGAATTTTTCAATTCTTTAAAATCAGATAAAGCTGAAAAGCTGAATTTAAAATATTTTTCCAGCTTTTTCATTTTGGGAATTAAAAATTCACGAGGCATTGCAGTAATAACAATAAGTATAAAATTCTTCTTTAATTCTTCTAAAAGGGGGATTACTTCGGGGTATATCTGAACTTGGGGTTCATATTTTTCGAAAATTTTATTAGGGGATATTTCTATACCAAAATAGGAGATCCAATAATTAATATCATACCAATTTAAATTATGTTCGCCAAGTTTAGCGTATTCTTCATATACAAATTTTAAACTTCTCTCGAAACTAATCTTCTTTTTTTTAGCTACCAGTTCAGGTATTTCTTTAAACCAAATTAAGTCATTATATTCTAAATCTACCAGAGTACCATCTACGTCAAATGAAATAATTTTAAGAGTACTTTTTAAATTCTCCAATTTACCAATTCTCCAATTGATTAGTCGTTAGTATTTAGTTTAACGTATAGTTTTGAATTAACAAAATGCTTATACGAATTAAACTAAAAAGCGAAAAACCATGATTCAAAATTCAAAACTTTTTTTCGTATATCGTATTGCGTATTGCGTTTGTTTCCCCCTCACCCTAACCCTCATCCCCCAAGGGGAGAGGGGATAAAGAATCTGTATCCTTTAATTTATTCTATAGGCTATACGCTCTACACTAATTCTCTTAACTAACTAAGTAACTATGTCTTTTAAAATTATACACTAAAAGCAAATAAAAATAAAAAATCCCGGCAGTGTCCTACTCTCCCACAGATAATCTGCAGTACCATCGGCGCAGGAGGGCTTAACTACTGTGTTCGGGATGGGAACAGGTGTGACCCCTCCGCCATTACCACCGGGAAAATTATAGAGATGTATATAAGGTATGTAACGGTCAAGTCCTCGACCTATTAGTATCAGTTAGCTAAAGACATTACTGTCCTTACACTTCTGACCTATCAACCGGGTAGTCTTCCCGGGGTCTCTCTCTGGCACTCAACTCTTCCTACAAAGAAATATTCCTCTATAAGAAGGGTTGAGTGCCAGATGGGATACCTAATCTTGAGGTGGGCTTCACGCTTAGATGCTTTCAGCGTTTATCCCGACCGAACATAGCTACCCAGCAATGCCCTGAGCAGGACAACTGGTACACTAGAGGTTCGTCCACCTCGGTCCTCTCGTACTAGAGGCAGACCCTCT
>Ga0209978_10000339_pt1 | contig 17077 bp, 13 predicted proteins | sample BentaG_FD_182805 | JGI IMG/M metagenome (GOLD analysis project Ga0209978, IMG submission 182805) | Deep subsurface microbial communities from South Atlantic Ocean to uncover new lineages of life (NeLLi) - Benguela_00093 metaG (SPAdes)... | ecosystem: Environmental > Aquatic > Marine > Oceanic >... | reverse complement strand
CGTTAATCTTTATGTCAATCTTTCAGATGGTGGTACTATTTTTGAACTAGATTATAAACCAAAGTCTTACAATCTTCTAAACACTTTATCACGATGGCCAGAAGCTTATCATGATAACGAAGATAATGAGGAAGAGGAGATAATGGTTGATCGTTATAAGAGAAATATGTTTCGATTACGATTTTTTCATAAGGACGCTTCCTTAAAACTGCTTGAAGCAGATCAATACAAGGAATATGGATCCTTTATCGAAGGTGAATTTAATGTTATTAGAAGTGAAAAAGATGGAACTTCCGCAGTAATAGAACTAGAAATGATTGGAGTTGTTAAAAATCCTAACTCTAACGATAATTATCCATGTAAAATCATTAAAAAAATTAGTGTCGAAGATTCTCAAATTAATTTAACAATGAAATGCAAATTTGAGAAACTTTTAGGAAAAGAAGTTTTACTAAAAGAGATATTAGATACTCTACACTTAGGTATAGATCTTCCATTCTTTTTTAACGGAGACCCTAATAAATTTCATTGGGAAAGCAACCAAGTCCATTTCTTGGATGAGAAATTAAATCATTTGTTGAAACCCATTGAATTTGTTGGGCAACATTTTAAAGCCTACGATGAATCTTACGATTTAACCTTAGAATGTTCTTTCATTGACCAATCTAAAGCTAATATTAATCTCCTAAAACTATATAAATTTCCAATAATAGCATATGCTTTTACTGATGAAGGTTATAAAAAGATATATCAAGGAATAAATCTTCTACCTAGATTTAAGCTGAGTAAGGAATTTGAATATAAAATGAATATTAGAATATTCTAATATTGAAGAGAGAATTAAAAGAATAAATCTGAAATAAGTTTATTAATCTACATAAATTTTTTAACAATAATAGTTGACGATACTAAATCTCGACTTTTAAATATAATTTCACACAAAATTGGATGGTTTTTAAAATAACTAGACATAGATTAAGAAATAATGTGTTTATTCTTTTTACAATATTATCGATACTTTTTTTAGTATTAGTTTCTCCAATAGCATTAAATGTTGTGGATGCATTTAGTTTTAGGTATGCTGAATCTATAGAGCATTATAGAACAGATTACAGTGATGGATATGGGGAGCTAATTATTGAATTCAATGTTGATAATTATAATGAGGAGAGATATTATTGGGCAATATCATGTCATTTCACATCAAGCGGCGCAGTAGAAATTGTTGGCATTAAGCAACTAAACTATACCGTAGATATTGGGGGGATATTGGTGGGCGAGAATACATATGACTGGGATCCCCCAAACGAGCAATTTTTACTTGAACCTGTGACTGTGGTGCGATTAACAAAAAATGATATAATTTCATTAACCGGGATTGTTGAAGTTCAATATATTTCTAATAGCATTAATCAGACTGAAACTCACAATTTCGTTTTAAGAATTATCGTCCCGATGGGTTCTCAAGATGTTTTCAACCTACAAATATTAAGTAATTTTGTATTTTTCTTCTGGATATTGGCTTTCCCGGTATTCCCGATCCTGCTAAACTACTTTATAAAACCTAGTTTTGGTGTTCCCTTAGATGAAGAAGTGATAAAAAAGCAAAAGAAATATTTTGATTTTATCAGAAAAACCAAAGAAAAACAGAGTTAATTCGATTCTAATATTCCAAATCGAAGTTGAATAATCATAAAAAAATCAAGATTTTCAATTTTTCTTTTAATATTGTCGATTTTAATTAGCTTTATATATTGGTAAGAACATAATAACAACTATATTTCACAAAAAAACTCAAGGTAATTAAGTTTTTGAAAGATAATAAAAAAAGAAAACATAACGGTTATACGTACACCAATAAATCTGTAAAGAATAACATCGAAAATAACGAATTTGTAAAAAATGTTCGAAAAAAAATTATGGAAGAACGGTCAAAAAAAACTTCTTCTAATTAACTTCACTAGTTTAATTTTTTCCATTAAGAAATAAATCTTATTCTGGAAAACCCCACTCTCCTATTAAAGGAACAAACCTGACACCTGTAATTCTTTTAGAATGGAATTTATTTTCTTTTTTAGAAATTATGTAGAGATCCTGACCCCATTCTTTTGAGCCTGCTGGAATACATAGAATTCCGCCATTTCTTAATTGTTCTTTTAAGGGAGGAGGTACTTTTTTGGGAGATGATGCCGTTACTAAAATTTTGTCAAATGGTGCTTCTTGAGGATATCCTGAAGTTCCATCTCCATGAATAACTGTAACAGAATCGCCATAACCTGCATTAATTAAGCTGTCTCTAGCTGAATCTGCTAATTTTGAGTGCCGTTCTAAGGTATAAACATGCCCGGGATTATGTGAATTTGCTGGAGCCACGATCTCAGCACATAATGCAGCATGATACCCAGAACCAGTTCCAACCTCCAGAACTTTCTCACCCTCTTTAAGTTCTAACAATTCGCACATCATTGCATTCATGTGGGGGGCACTTATTGTCTGCCCCAACCCTATAGAGAGTGGAGAATCTATATATGCCGAAGATATAGCACCTTTAGGTAAAAATTTATGACGGGGAACCTTTAACATTGCTTTAATCACATTTGGTTTAGTTAAAAAATCTCGATTTTTAAGGCTCTCCACTAATTGTTTCCTCTTCTCTTCGTAATCCATATGTTAACTCCATCAAACGATACTACTAATATTAAATTCTTTATTGAAACCATTTGATTTATGTTTGATATATGATATAAATTTTATCTTCTTTCTTTACTTCTTTACTTAGACGCATATTTACTTTAAATGGGTTATCATACCTTTTTTTATAAATATTTTTAATTTTTTCACCCTTGTAGAGCATGTGCTTGATTTTTTGATGATGGTAAGTGTCATCGCCAGTTATTATTATTTCGTCTCCTAACTTTAGATCAAATTCCTTTATTTCTACTAATATATTAGCAGTCATACTAGTTTTATCGAAAGATAATATCCTACCAAGGTAATGTTTTTTATATGGCGATACATTTCCTCTTCTTTCTAACTCAACATCTTCAATTGTTGGTCTGTGAAAGTAAAATCCAGTATGAAACCCGCGATTGTATACTTTATCTAATCTTTTTAACCAATCTTGAACCTTTTCATTTGAAAAAGTAGAGTTAAAATAACTATCAATTGCTTCTCGATAGCAGCTAGCTACCGTCTCAATATATATTGGATCTTTCATCCTACCCTCGATTTTGAAAGCATCTATATTTGTTTCAATTATTTCTGGAATATATTCAATCATACAGAGATCTTTTGCGTTCAAGAACATTTGGCCATCGTATATAAATTCTTTTTTTTCATCGTCAATTACTTTCCATTCCCTTCTACAGGGCTGAACACAATTACCTCGATTTGCTGAAAATTCTTCAGAATCACATATCGTTGCAGATAAATAACATCGACCTGAAATTGAGGTGCACATGGAACCATGAATAAAACATTCAATTTTGGTTTTATTAAGATGGTGTTTTATAAGTCTTATTTGTATGAGTGATAACTCTCTTGCTAGATTAATCCTTTCTGCTCCCAATGCTTCGTAAAAATTAGCACTTTCGACATTTGAAACGTTAGCTTGAGTCGAAATATGAAATTTAACTCCTCTCTTTTTCGCAAACCTTATCGCCGCTAAATCATGAGCAATAATAGCATCGATGTTAGCTTTTTTTGCTAAGGCAATTAAATTTTCTAGATCCTCTAACTCGTTATCATAAATCAAAATATTAGTAGCAAGATAGGCTTTTATTGGTGGTTTTTGTTTATGACAAAATTTTACCACGTTTCCGATATCTTCTCTATTAAAGTTTTTCGCTTTCGCCCTCATATTGTAATTTTTAACACCGAAATAAATCGCGTCCGCTAAACCAACAATATTCGTTAAAGAATCCCAATTTTGAGCGGGAACTAACAATTCTGGTTTACTGATAATTTTTTCTTCCTTCTTGGTTATTTTTTTGCTTTCACTGATTTAAGAATATCAACTCTACTATTAAAATTGTATAATATTATTGATTATTAAGTTTCTCTTTCTTGCCGAGAAAAATAGGAATTTAGAATGTTTGGTTAACTGAAAATTTAAAAACATTGAGTTTTATGTATAATAAAACAGATGAAGTTCTCATAATTGCTTAAATACACTAAAACACATTTTATAAAAAATTATGAATATGGGGATATTGTAATTGAAACTGATGTGAGTTGCCTGATTAATGAAAAACAAAATTAAAACATTTATTTCAATAAATCTGCTTATTTTAAGCGTTTTGATTGCCTGTAGCAATCAATTTGAAGTGGGTTACGCCCAGTTAAATGGAGATTCTTTAACTATTGATATTAATTATAGCCTTCATGAATTTTCAAACTTCACTACTTTACAAACTAATACAAATCGCATTAACATAAGTCTCCCGAGTACGGAATGGAATATTACTAATTTAGAACTGAACTTTACCGATATTAAATTAGGAAAAGAGGTACATTCAATTGAAGAGGGAGGGTCAAGTTTTAAGCCAATATATAAAAGTGTGAAGGGTTATGGGGTTCAACTTAACATCACAGAAGATATTACGCTCATAGGAGTTTATATATTTATGTGGTTAGAATTGGTACCGAAAAGTGATGTGTATGTTCAAATTAATGGATATGATCAATTTAACGATCGACCGAATAATACGGTGTATGGTGAACCAGTGCAAATTAATGCATCAGTAAATGAAGCCAATTGGTATCTTCAATCGTTTCCAGAACCAATACATCTTTCGACAGGCTATTATTATTTAGTAGTTAACGGTTCTGCATATGAAACAAGTGATAATTCCAAATATAATTGGTTTTTAAACGAGGACGATTCAATCCATACAAACCTGTATACATCGAAATATTCTAGTGGTGTTTGGTCCGTTGAAGATCAGGGAAAACCTTTTAGGCATAAATTAATACAAAGAACCGAACAATCATTTGATCCAGAAACTATTAATATGACTCTAGAAGTCGACGGTAATTTTTATAATGTAACTAATGGATCACCTGGAAGCGGAGAAGTGGAAATATCTAATATTAACCTACATCTAAATGAAACTGATTTGATTTTCCCGGTATATCATAACCAATCGATTGAATTGATGTTTAATGTGAGTTTCAATCTCGGTTTAGAAAATTACTTAGCTTCTCAGGGGACTGTTCAGATATCAGAAACTCACGATAACCACTGGAGTGTAATTCCTAATCTTAATCCCGAATTTTCTAATTATTCTGTGAAATTTAACTTTCCTCATAATTGGATTGAGGTTAATGTGTTAAAGAATGATATTATTAATATCACTGGTATAGTTGATGTTAATTATACTGAAAACAATCTCTTTATTCCAACTAATCTAATTTCAGAAGGTGATTCATGGGAAATAACAGCTAGTTCATCAAAAATTGATTTTGATCTTGATGTAAGTAGAACAGAGTTTTATGCTGGTCAAGAATTAAAATTTTTCCTTGCCGATCCTGTTTTAGACGGAAATTATACTTTCGTTTTAACGGATACATTTGAGGATCAAATTAATAGTACTACAAAAGTAATACCTCCTGAATCAAATAGTTTCACTTATGCAATTCCTTCAAGTGCCTTGGATGGCTCTTATAAAGCATTTGTTTATTGGTATAACGGTACTGATGCAGGCATAGTAATGCAAGTTTTTACTGTAATTTTACCAGAAGTACCAGAAGTAATTGACTGGGCATTAATAATTGGTATCGTAGTTATAGCAGGAATAGGATCAGCGGTGACTGTATCATCAATTGTGCTTGTAAAAAAGAAAAAAAGAAAAAAACTTGCGCTTAAAGAAAAAACTATCAATAAGTTTATGGATATCCTTAATTTGAATTATGTGATAATCATAGAAAAAAAGTCGTCTCTGAATGTGTATGATCAGGCTTTTACTGAGAAAAAGTTCAATTCAACGCTAGTTTCAGGATTCTTAGAAGCAATTCGTACTTTTGGTTTAGATATCTCAAGGTCAGAGGAACATTCGCAAACAATTAAACTTGAATATCAAGATTCGAAAATTTTAATGTCAGACTTTAAGCATTTCAGACTCATATTTATTATGAAAGATTTGCCTTCCCCGCAGTTTTATGATGTAATTGACGATTTGTCATTGGAGATTGAAGAGAAATATGGTATTTATTTGAAAGAATTCAAGGGTAATCTTCAGCCGTTTGAAGGTATTGAGAATTTATTGAGAAAACACATGGGCACTACATTTTTATATCCCCTCAAATTAACCGGAATTGGAAAGATGAAAATTGCACCAACAGAAAAGGCTTTAATAAACAAAGCGATAACATTAATGAAAAAAAATCACTTAGATTATTTTTACGTAACCCAATTAATTAGAGAGATAACTTTTGATTCGAAGGAAATAGAGGCTCTATATTCACTAATAATTAAAAGAGTTTTTAATCCGTTTATCCAATAATTTCTTTTTTTTTTACTCTATAGGTCTAAACTCTGAAAATGAATTGATTAACTAAATCAATCTCTTTTTCGCATATTTGACTAAACCTCCGTCAGAAATTATTTCCTGGAGGAAAACTGGTTGTTTTGTAACTGTATAATGGTGTTGTGAAGTTGTATTGTTAATTTCTCCTGATTTTAAATCGATCTCTAGCACATCATCTGTTTTTACATCATCGATATTAGGTAATTCTATTATTTGTAAACCAATATTAATAGAATTTCTAAAAAAAATTCTGGCAAATGATGGTGCGATAATACATTTTATCCCACTAGCTTTTAAAGCTAATGGGGCTTGTTCCCTACTTGATCCACAGCCAAAATTTGAGTCCGCAACAAGAATAGAATAATTGTAATCATTTACTTTCTTCACAAAATTGGGATCTAAATTTTCCATACAATGACTCGCTAAAAAATCTGGTTCGATATTCACTAAATATCTTGCTGGAATAATCAGATCGGTATCTATATTTTTCTGGTGATATTTGATTACTTTTCCATTCATTTTCTTTTTATTCAATTTTTTTAATTATTTGATTGAGGAGATGTAATGTATCCCTTAATTGCCGAAAAAGCTGCAACCGCTGGGCTCGATAAATAAATTTCGCTTGAAATGTGTCCCATTCTTCCTTTAAAATTCCTATTGGTTGTTGATAAAGCTCTTTCTCCTTCTCCTAAAATTCCCATATGGCCACCTAAACAGGGACCACAGGTTGGAGTTGATACAATGGCTCCAGCTTTAATTAAGATTTCAATTAGCCCTTCTTTTATAGCTTTAAGATAGGTTTCTTGAGTCCCTGGAATAACAATACATCTTAAATTACGATCTATTTTTTTGTTCTTTAAAATCTTTGCCGTTATTCGTAAATCTTCAATTCTCCCATTCGTACAAGATCCTATAACTACTTGATCAACTTCTATGTTCATGTTACTAACTTCTGTTATTGGTTTAACATTTGCGGGTGAATGTGGTAACGCGACTTGAGGTTCAATCTTATCACAATCAATTTCTATTATGTCGACATATTCTGCATCATTATCACTATGGTAACTCTTTCCAAAAGTGAAACCACTTGATTCTAAATAGGAATTTGTCACTTTATCGGGAACAATGATACCATTTTTAGCTCCAGCTTCGATTGTCATGTTACAAATTGTGAATCTATTAGCCATCGATAATCTGCTAAGTACTTCTCCACTCAGTTCCATAGTTTTATAAGAGGCTCCATCTACGCCAATCATTCCTATCGTATATAAAATCAAATCTTTTCCGGAGACCCATTCTCCTAAATTACCCGAAAATATGAATTTAATTGACTCTGGAATTTTTAACCAACATTTCCCTGTTGCCATCGCAACGCCTAAATCAGTAGAACCTACACCTATAGCAAAAGCTCCAAGTGCTCCATATGTGCAGGTATGTGAATCTGCTCCAATGAAGACTTCTCCAGGGGACACTAATCCTTGTTCAGGTATAAGACAATGTTCAATGCCTCCCCTACCAACTTCAAAATAGTTAGTAATGTTGTGTTTTATAGCAAATTCCCTAAGAATTTTACACTGAGCAGCAGAAGCTATATCCTTATTTGGAGTAAAATGATCTGGGATCAAAATTATTTTTTGGGGGTCGAAAACATCTGCCTTTGTTCCACTTATGACTTCTTCAAAAACTTCTATGGCTATGGGAGCAGTGAGGTCATTTGCTAAACACTTGTCGACATCTACCATAACATAATCACCCGCAGTTGCACTTTTATTCTGACAGTGATCTCTAAGAATTTTCTCTGTGACTGTTAAACCCATAATTTAGATCATTTAACTTCTTTGAATAATTTTACTCCATTTCGGAGCTTTTTTTCTTTACTATCAAGTTCAAGCCTTTTACAAGAGCTAAAACGGAGCACATTACTATATCTTCGTGAGTGGCGCTAGTTTTAACAATTATATTACTTTCTATATCTAAAATTTCAATTGTTACATGCCCTAGTGCTTCAGTTCCTCCAGTGATCGCATCAATTTGGAAATTCAGTAGCTTAATATTGCTCATAGGTTTAAAGCATTTAACAATAGCATTTACTGATGCATCAACAGGACCAACACCTACCGATGAAGCAACTTTTTCAACAAAATCGCCATTTCTTATTTTTAAGCGCACAGTTGAAGTAGGAGTTATAGAACCCGTTAAAACTGTTAGTTCTTCGAGTATTACATATTGTTCTTCTTCAGGAATTTCTCCCATTATATCCTTTACGATTGCTAAAAAATCTTCTTCTGAAACTTCGTGTCCTTTATCGCCAAATTCTTTAATATGAGTCATAATTTTAGTGAATTGTTGTTCGTCGGCATTAATCCCTAAGTCTCCTAATTTTGCCTTTAACGCGTGACCCCCGCTGTGTTTTCCAAGTTTAATGGATTGTTTGATAATATCGATAACATCGTCTGATCTGCTTATCCCAATTAACTGCGGAGTAATTGGCTCGTAAGTTCGCGCGTTTTTTATCATCGCATGAGCATGGATGCCCGCTTCGTGAGCAAATGCGTTCTGTCCGATTAGCGGTTGAAGTCGCCCTATTTTAACCTTCCCACCACAATAACTCTCAATAAGCTTAGCGGTAGGAAATATCTTTTTCGTTATGATGTTCATTGGCATTTGATACAACGCATAAAGTGACATTGCTGTTTCTTCAAACGAGGCGTTACCCGCTCGTTCGCCTAATCCCATTATAGTTGTCTGCGCTTCAGAGGCACCATTTTCAAAACCCGCAATGGTATTCGCAACAGCTAAACCAAAATCGTTATGACAGTGTACTGCTATTCTAATTTCTCTTGGAATCGCTTTATACACATTATTTACCATATAACCGTAGGCTTTTGGTGAGATGGTACCTACAGTATCTGGAATATTTATTCTTGTTGCTCCACTCTCAATTGCGGTTAAATTTGCTCTAATTAAGAAATTAAGATCGGAACGAGTTGCGTCTTCAGCTGAGAACAAAATAGTAGAGTAATGTTCTTTTGCATAAGAAACATGTTTCTGAATTTGTTCAATTACCTCCTCTCGGGTCATTTGAAGTTTTGATTTAAGATGTATATCTGAAGTTGCTATAAAAAGATGAATGCCATCCATATCAGCTTCAATAACTTTGTCAATATCAAGTTTTGCCATTCTCGCTAATCCCATTACTTCAGAATCTAAACCTAATTTTGATATATCTCTACATGCTTCAAAATCGCCTATAGAAATGACTGGAAATCCTGCTTCAATTACATCAATTTTCATCTCATTTAGCGCTTGCGCAATGGATAATTTCTCTTTGTGAGTGAAACTTATGCCTGGTGTTTGTTCACCATCACGGAGAGTTGTGTCGAAAAAATAAGCTTTATCTGGAAGATTAAGCGTATCTCTAATTTCCTCCATTATTTGCGAAACACTTATGTTGTTATTTTTTTCCATTTTTTCTTACCTATATTTAATTCATTAATTTTTATACAGAACCCCCCAAAGAGAAAGATATCTCCTTCCATAAAATGGAAGAGAGGGGTAATTACAGTAATAATAAGAGAAGATTTAATAATAACAATAAAAAGGGATAAAATTGCTTATATGAATTCCTAGATTCAGTTCTAGCCATTTTTTGAATCAGCATTATGTGTAAATCCCTTATAAGTTATATATTAAAAGGGGAATTAAATGACACTTATAAAACTTCCTAAAAGTAATAGGTGTTAGTACTGTTATCTACATGAAAGTTTATATTTTCTCACAGCAATATGAAATCAAATAACTGATTAAAATTTTAACCAACAAGCAAGATGAGTTTTTTTAGTAATTATGAAAGAAAAAATGAATGTACTTTTTATTATTACTGACGCTCAAAGGGCCGATCATTTAGGCTGTGCAGGAAATCCTGATCTAAAAACTCCAAATATTGATAGTTTAGCTAAAGAGAGCGTTCGTTTTTCCAATTATTATTGCACTAATCCAATTTGTATGCCGAATAGAGCCACTTTACTTACGGGTTTGTATCCAAACGTACATGGCGTAAGAAGTAATGGTATGAATTTAAATGAAAACCTCCCTACAATCACGAAAGTTCTGCATAAAAAAGGCTGGTATACCGCAGCTGTTGGAAAACTACACCATCAGTTTTGGTTAGGACCTTTTAGACACAGAACAAAATCAGCTGAAAGTTTGATTAGTTGGGCTGTTGATAAGGGGAAAAACGATCCCGTAGGAAAAAATTTCCCACTACCCTACTATGGCTATGATGAAGTAGAACTAATTTCAGGAAATGGTACTGTGTGCGCTGGTCATTATACAGAATGGTTGGAAGAAAAAGCACCTAACATCGCTAATGAAATGAAAAAAAGAGTCCAGAACTACGATAATCTTTTTAGTTTATTTTGTGACGAAATTCCGGGCAACCTGTATAATACTACTTATGTAAAGGAGCGAACAATATCATTCCTTGAGAGATATACCAAAGGAAACTATGGAGAAAAACCGTTTTATTTACACTGTTCTTTTCCAGATCCACATTATCCTCTTTTCCCACCAAAAAGATTTCAAGACATGTATATACCAGAAGATATAGAACTCCCAGCAAGTTTTCAAGACATAAAGAATTTATACAACCACACATATTTAGGGAATCATTTAAAAAATCCTCCATTTAAACAAGCTTTTTTAAGAGAGTCAACAGAGGACGAAATTCGAAAGCTCACTGCTCTAACGTACGCTGCGATAAGTTATGTTGATAACAGCATTGGTGAGATATTAGCATCCTTAGAAAATCTTGGATATTCAGAGAACACTATGGTTATTTTCACTAGCGATCATGGAGATCTAATGGGCGACCATGGACTTCTTTTTAAAGGTCCATGTCCTTTTAACGGTGTATTAAACATTCCTCTAATTTGGAAAGTTCCCGGATTAACTAAGCCCAGTGTATCGAATGCTTTAGTTAGTACCATCGATCTTCCTAAGACCATACTTAACTTGTTAAATATAAAAGAACGCCATCACCCCCCAGGTATGCAAGGATTTGATATCTCCCAAATCTTAGAAGATCCTAATAAAAAGATCAAAGATAGTGTTTTAATCGAGAACGATGAAGAAGTCGGTCCCCTGGAAGCCCGTTTAAGGCATTTAATTACCGAAGATTATAAATTAACAGTTTACGAAGGATTAGACAACTTTGGTGATATATACGATCGAAAAAACGATCCTTATGAATTAAATAACCTATGGAATAACGAGAATTTTCGAGATCTTAGATTCAAACTTGTAAATAAACTCTTACAAGAAAATTTAAGAGCCCAAACAAAACTTCCAAGAAGAATTGCAGCAACATAAAAAAAAAAGATAGGATAGTTATAAATAGGCATTCAAGTGAGAATTAATAATGGCACTAGAAATTTATCAAATCTTGATTTTATTATCTATTGGCGCGCTTGTAGGAATTAGCATAAGTTTCATCGGTCAAACAGGTCTAGGAATAGTGCTTCCTATTATATTGTTATTTACTGGAGATGTATTCCTAGCTATTGCCATAAATTTACTAAATGACTTGATTACATCTGCCACTGTATCAGTAGGTTATATTAGGAAAAGGAAATTTAAAATAAGATTAGATATCTTTATAATAATCATTATTGGTATAGTTACCACATTTTTTGGTGTATTTCTTTTGATGACAACCCCTCTAGGTTCCATATATGGGTGGTTTATTCCAATTTTCATTATGTTCTTAGGATTTCTCTTTCTAAAAAGGGGTTTTCCTACCTCTGAATCAGTAAAAAAAATGGCTCAAAACATTGCGCGGAAAACTATGAAGAAAGCAAAGAATGAGGAGGAACTAGCAGAATTTAATAAAAAATTCGACGAACAGTTAATATCTGAAGCTGATTCTATTCAAGGATTCATATCACGGGGCTCACGACTGTACTACATTTTAGCAATTGGGTTTGGTATTTTTGTCGGCGTCAATTCAGGGTTATTTGGAGCAAGTTCTGGACTAGTGTTTGTGTTAGCACTTGTAATAATTTATGGATATCCTCTCAAAAAAGGAGTTGGAACAGCTCTAATTTTAAGTATAATAGTTAGTTTTAGCACTTTCTCATTTTACCAAATTTTTGGCATTACAATTAAAGGAGAATTCTACTTTAATTTCGAACTTTCGTTATATCTAGCAATCGGTTCGATTATATCTGGCATAATAGCCTCTACTTATATTCAAAAATTATCTGCTAAAACAATGGGACGGGCAGTTGGACTTGTTATCTTCGTCTTGGGCAGTATATCTTTAATTTTTTACTTTATAACTTAAATTTTTGAAATCAAGGATTAGAGAATATCATTCTCTCTCTTCAATTTTTGGTAACTCTTTTAGCTTTGTTTTAATCTGATGAGCTCCATTTTCCAAGATGTTTGTTACTATGTAAGAGGATTCAACCTTTATTTTTTCTTTTAAAATTTTCAATTTTAACTTTAGAGCATCAGCTAACACTTTAGCATTTTTCTCATCAGATCCTTTTATAATTATATCGAGAATGTGTAATGCAAGCTGCAATTTTCCCTCAGAATACAATTTATTTGCATGTTCTAGGTATACACTGTCACTGTTCAGATTTAAGATTTCTCGGGCAATATCATCCGTCCTGGAAGGAAAAAGATCAGTAGGATTTCCACTGTCATACCACCCATGGTAAAGCCTATAAGTCGCATGTATAGCGAACCGATAACAACCGTATATACCTCTTAAAATCTTATGATTCTTGAATTTTTCAGGGTAAATTTCTAGCATCTCGTAGTAAATTTGTTCGAACCATTTTCCTTCGTTTAATCTTTTTACAACTTCATCGTGAACAAAATGCATAGCTTCTGCCGTAATTGATAAAACATCTTTTACTTTTTCCTTACCTTCGATAAGCCTTCCATGACCGGGTACCAAGTATTCCGCATTTTTTTCTCTCATTTTTTCCATGGCAATAGCCCAATCTTTAGGATATCTCTGAACTTTAAACGGGTTCCCAATATTAGGGAAAGATGATACCATTAAGTCTCCAGTGCAAATTATCTTTTTTTCCGGCACCCATAACCAAATTGAATCGTCAGTTTCCCCTATATCATGGTAAATTTCGAAATTCACATCGCCTAATTTAAATGAATATGAGGATTCATTTCCTTTAAGAATAATGGTAGGGTCTAATGTTTCGCGAGCAGAAACGATAGAATTCCTTCTTCTTCCACTAACGGAGGCAAACTGTTGCTTATTTATCCAATCGTGATATTTACCCAGAATTTCGTATTTCTTAAATCGCCTAACACAATTTTCATGAGCAATTACTTCGGGCATGTCCCAACCTTTTCTTTTTATTTCTTCTATAAAAGGACCATAGCCAAAAGCGTGATCAAAATGTCCATGTGAATAGATAATGTATTTAACGGCTTTATTAGTAATGCTCCTTATTTTATCGAAAGTTTTCTGGGCGGATTGCCTTATTGGAAGATCAAAGATCACTAACCCTTCTTTTGTATCAATAACGCAAGTATTTGCCATATTTGGTACAAAAATACATGTGTTATTTTCAAAAGTGGATTCTGGAAACCTCCCAATAAAATCACTCATTTCATCAGTTACTTTTCTTACCATACTTAATCACATTTTACTACCAATATATATGATATATTTTTTATAGATCATAACCAAAACTTATTTATCAAGATTGATATACTTTTAATAATCTTATGAAAAAGACAAGAATGTTAAATCGAATTAGTTTAATATCGATTCTATTCGCTTTATTTATTGCCAGAAAATACCTGTACTCCTAAAGATTATCAAACTATATTTAGTTTGATTGAAAAGGGAATATTTAAACCTACTGAAAAATGATTTTACTAAATGTCTTAGTATTTTTATATCTTATCTCTCAGTAAAATTAAAAAAAAAGATAAATTGAATTATTTTAAATTATTCTGATTTCTTCCGCCATACCGCAAAATAGACAATTATTAGAATAATACAGATTGGAATTCCTATTATAATAGCTAGCCACATTAATGTATAGAACATAGCATAAACCCAGTAACTATAAGGTTGGCTGCTAAATGGCGCATAGTAATTACCTTGAAGTCCTATATAAATGCAATACGCTATAAACATGAGGAGACCACCACCACCCTCACCACCTGTATTTCTAGCTCTATGCTTTTTCTTATCTCTGGCTTTAAACTCGGCTTTATCTTCATCGGATAATCTGTTCCACCATATATAGAAACCCACGATAAAAAATACTACTATTGGTATCCCCACAAATAGTAACTCCCATAGAATTAAAAGTATGATAAATCCAACAATCCAATCCAGGCTCCAATCACCAACTAATGCTGTCCCCTGCGCTCCAATCGGAGATGTTTCAATAAACCAAATTAACACTATAATTGCCCCAATAAATGCACATATAAGGGCAATAATAACAACTAAGAATGGTTTCCAATGTTCCTTTATTTTTTTCTCCCAATAAGTTTTTTCCTTTAAATCTTCACTCATAAAATTTTCACTTTATATTTTAGATTTTTCTAATTAGATTAGCATTTATTTTAAACCATACTGTAATAAAAAGGTTAGTGTAAAAATTGCTTATAATTAATAGCTATTTTAATATAGAGAAAAGATAAATCCTTAGAGCCATTGGACTCTTAACGGTTTTCGAGCTGGGATTCTTTTATACTTTACATCCGGATACCCCATTGTTAAGGAATAACCTACGATATGATTAATAGGAATCTTGAGTATTTCTTTAATTGTTTGTGATTCGTTTATAAAATACGTCAAATACCCTAATGAGCAAGTTCCTAATCCTAGAGTCTCCGCAGCGAGCATGATATGAGCCGCTGCTAGAGCACTATTTGTGGGCATCCCTCCTATAACTTTGTCTCCATGAATAATAATTAACTCTCCATTCCAACACCAAAAATCAATCCCATGTTCTATTCTTTCGAGAATCCTTTTTGTTTTTGGAAGATTTTCTACAGCTTGGTTAAACTCTTCTTCTGGCATGCTCTTTTTCAAGAATGTACGCCCCTGTGGATCCTCAAGTGTATTAGCAAACTTAATCATTTTACTAGTTATGTGTTTTGATATAGCGGCTATAATTGCTTTGTCTTGCACAACTGTATAATAAACATTTTCAGAATTACTGCCAGTCGGTGAATACCTTCCAATTTTCAATAAATTTTCTATTAAATCTTTTGGAATTGCTTTTTCTTTGAATCGTCTGATAGATCTCCTATTTAAAACCAGATTTAAAAAAGAATTATATGTTGGAACTCCTTCCGTTATGGAGCTATGCTCTAGTTCTCCTTCCTCATGAAATTTTAGTCGAATTACATTTACAGGACACACAGCTTCACAGTGTCCACACTCTATACAATGATCTTCAAATGAATCAACTAAACGCAACTTGTCTTGATCAAAATAAAACAAATTAGCTACGCAATCTTTAACGCATTCTTTACATTTTGTACAATTATCAATATCAATGCTAATTTTGGAATTTTCTATTACATTCATCATAATAAATCAATTTTTACGGGCTTAATTTTGTAAAACTTGAATCCAATAAAAATTTAATGATTTAAATTTAAAAATAGAAGACATTGCAGAAAATAAATCTAAGAAATTGTCCAATAACTCCTTTCTAAGACTCTACTTTTATTTATTTTAGCTTTCAGTATAGAATTGCTTTTAAATGCTAAATATAGCTTTTCTAAACTAGTTTTCTTATAAGTAAGGTTCCAATGATTTTCTAAGAGTTTATAATAGATGCTTATAGGAATGCCTATATCCGCAATATATAATTCCCCAATGTTTTTACGCTCTGTAATAAGCAGACCCTTTTTAACGAACCCTAGACTTAAAGTTGCTTTTGGATTGATGCTCGAATAATTCCTTCCCGTTGTCGCATCTAGTCCAGAAGGAATATCTAAAGAAAGTAGATTATTTATATTTGAAAGAAAATTAAAAACATTTTCAGAAATATCATCCTGATGCAGAGTGAACCCATATCCGAGATAAGCATCAACAAAAAAGTTATCCTCCTTAAATTTTAAAGAATTATTTGGTAAATCATTGAAAATTTCGATTCCCAATTGTTTTGCTCTTATAAACTGGTCTTTGGGAATGTTTTTAAGTTCATTCACACCCTTTGGAAAGATAATTTGAACATTTAACCCCCAAGAAGCTAAGCGTCTTGCTGCTACAATGCCCCCTCCTGCGTTATTACCCGTGCCAGCAATTATTACATAATTAAAATGAGTCTTTTTTGATAGATTTAGAGCCAATCTTGCTAAATTATACCCCGCGAGCTCCATCATTAATTCAATAGGGATTTTAAAATCTTCAACCATTATACGGTCTACTTCGACCATCTGTTCTTTGGTGATGCCTGGTAATCCCAAAATGTGCCCTCTCAACTAATAAAATAAAAAAAAATTACTATGTTTGAGTTTTTTCTGCTCTTGCCAATTCT
>Ga0209978_10000338_pt1 | contig 17079 bp, 16 predicted proteins | sample BentaG_FD_182805 | JGI IMG/M metagenome (GOLD analysis project Ga0209978, IMG submission 182805) | Deep subsurface microbial communities from South Atlantic Ocean to uncover new lineages of life (NeLLi) - Benguela_00093 metaG (SPAdes)... | ecosystem: Environmental > Aquatic > Marine > Oceanic >... | reverse complement strand
GAGTAGCGCATATAGGTCAAGCCTCCCTGATAAATCAGGTCAATAATAAGCTTAAGCTCATGGAGAATTTCAAAGTAAGCTATTTCTGGCTGATAGCCAGCGTCAACCAGTGTTTCAAAGCCAGCCTTTATCAGAGAGGAGACCCCACCACAGAGCACGGTTTGCTCCCCAAATAAGTCGGTCTCTGTCTCTTCAGCGAAGGTTGTTTCCAGAACCCCGGCTCGGCAACAGCCGATACCCTTGGCATAGGCAAGGGCTATATCCTTTGCCTTACCTGAGGCATCCTGGTAAACCGCCACCAGTGCCGGAGGTCCTATGCCTTCAGTATAAAGTTGCCTCAGTATATGACCGGGACACTTGGGGGCTATCATGGTAACATCGACGTCAGGTGGCGGAACTATTTGCCCGTAATGGATGTTAAAGCCGTGAGCAAACATCAGGGTATTGCCTGGAGCTAGCCCCTTTTCAATTGACTGGTAATAAATATCTCGCTGCAAAGTGTCTGGAAGCAACATTACAATTATATCGGCTTTCTTTGCCACCTCAGCCGCTGTCAATACCTCAAAGCCAGCCTCTTTAGCATTCCTCCAGCCCGGGGTACCCTCGGCTTCAGCCACTACCACCTGGCAACCGCTATCCCTGAGGTTTTGCGCCTGGGCATGTCCCTGGCTTCCATAGCCGATGATGCCGACTACCTTTCCCTGAAGCAAAGTTAGGTCAGCATCGCCATCGTAGTATATCTTAGCCATGATTATCATCTCCCTCTATTTTTATTAGGCTATTTTTGCCTTCTAGTCTTAGACAACCTCTCTTCCACCGGTAGCGGTCCCGAACCGCCCCTGGGCATAGCGATACGCCCAGTCCTAACTATTTCCTTGATACCAAAACCCCGAAGCAAATTAAATAACGAATCGACTTTGTCCTCATCGCCGGTAACCTCAATCGTCACCGAATCAGGGGCAACATCAACTATGTTTGCCCTGAATATATCCACAATCTGAATAATCTCGCTCCGGGTAGAAGAAGTGGCTCTTACTTTAATCAATGCCAATTCCCGAGCAATTATGTCATCTCCAGTAATATCAGACACCTTGACTACATCTACGACCTTATCCAGCTGCTTCCTAACCTGCTCCACCATCGTAGTTGACCCATCGACGACGATAGTCATACGCGATAAATGGGGTAGTTCGCTATGCCCCACGGCAATACTGTCAATATTGAAGCCACGCCTTCGGAAAAGGCTTGCCATGCGGTTCAGCACCCCGGGCTTATCCTCTACCAGGGCAACTAGGGTGTGCTTCGTCGCGGCCATGCTGCCACCTCCTTCCTTGGCTCCTCAACAACGTCGGCTAAAGCCGCCCCCGGCGGCACCATAGGATAGACATTCTCCTCCGGCTCTACCATAAAATCTATTATGAACGGACCTTGCTCCGCCATGGCTTGCTCAATAGCCGGAACTACTTCTTCCCTACGAGTAACCCTCAATGCAGAAATACCATATGCCTCAGCAATCTTGATAAAGTCTGGACCAGACAATGGTGTGGCTACGTATCGCTTCCCGTAGAATAATTCCTGCCACTGCCTCACCATTCCCAGGTAGCCATTATTGATAATGGCTACCTTAACCGCCACCTTTTCCTGAACTATGGTGGCTAATTCCTGTATAGTCATCTGAAAACCACCATCACCAGCCACACACCAAACGACATCATTAGGACGGCCTACCTTAGCCCCCATAGCTGCTGGAAGTTCAAAGCCCATAGTCCCCAAGCCACCTGATGAGATTAAACTATTTGGCTTATTGTACCAATAATGTTGGGCTGCCCACATCTGGTTCTGACCTACTCCGGTAACAATAATCGCCTCACCCCGGGTTACCTCATATATTTTCCCAATGACAAACTGAGGTAACAGCTCATCACTGTCTCTGATAACTGTTGACGGATGTTCCTTTCGCCAATCATCAAGTTGTTGAACCCAATCAATATGCTTGGTAGTGATAACCAGTTTATTTAATGCATTTAGCACTACCTTCACATCACCAACTATAGGCACATCTACACGCACGTTTTTACCGATTTCGGCCGGGTCAATATCAATATGGATAATATGAGCCTGAGGAGCAAAGGCACTCACCTTAGCCGTAGCTCTATCATCAAACCTCATGCCGATAGCAATAATGACATCAGCGGCATCAACCGCCATATTAGCATAAGCCATACCATGCATACCCAGCATACCAAAACTGAGAACATGAGCCTCAGGGAAACAACCGATGCCCAATAAGGTAGTAACCACCGGCATTTGGGCTGTCTCAGCTAGCTGCTTAAGCTCAGCATGGGCTCCGGAGATAATTACTCCCCTACCAGCAATAATAACCGGTCGCTGAGCTTCATTTATAAGCTTTACCGCTTTCTTAATCTGTGCCGGGTGCCCCTGAAGCGTTGGCTTATAGCCGGGCAAATCCACCTGGCTCGGGTAGTGAAACTCGGCTTCGTCGATAAAAACATCTCGTGGTATATCAATAAGTACCGGTCCGGGGCGACCACTCCTAGCTAGATAAAACGCCTCCTTAACTACTTTAGCCATTGAACCCACATCAAGGACAAGATAGTTATGCTTGGTAATGGGTAGAGTAATACCAGTAATATCTATCTCCTGGAAGGCATCTTTGCCGATAAAGGGTCTAGCTACTTGCCCGGTTATAGCTACTATAGGCGATGAATCAAGGTGAGCATTAGCAATCCCGGTTACCAAGTTAGTCGCTCCAGGACCAGAGGTAGCCAAGCATACCCCTACCTTTCCTGTGGCTCTGGCATAGCCATCAGCAGCGTGGGCGGCACCCTGTTCGTGACGCACCAGAATATGGCGCAGTTGAGGATATTGAGGAAAGGTATCATATAGTGGCAAAACAGTTCCACCAGGGAAACCAAAAATAACCTCAACCCCTTCCTTCACCATACTCTCACATAGAATCTGGGCACCTGTCATCTTCATTTTTGCACTCCGTAATTCTCTCAGAGTTCAGCCAAAAACTCTCTCAACTTAGGATAGATAAGCTTTGAGTTTAGACATTCTCTTTAATCCATAACCCTTCTTTTTCAGCTCGAGGCTGCTAAGTTTAAAGGCATTTGAATCTCTACCCTGGCTAAATCTTCCGGTCGGAAGCGGGTACTTGCCTCCAGAATTTCAATCCCCAGAACGACATTCCCCTTGCCCATATCAATTATAATCCCCTCCTCAACCTCTCTGTTGGCGACAAACTCACCATCACAGAACTTTATATACATGGCATCGGCTTTTGTATCATATGTAATTTGCATTTCCCCTTTACCTAAACACGGCTCCGGTGCTAGCTGAAGATACTTTCTCTGCGTAGTATTTAAGATAGCCTGCTTTTACTTTAGGCTCAAACTCAGCTAGCTGTGCCAGACGACTAGACATCTCTTTATCACTAAGCTCCACCTCAAGCTTATAATTTGGAATATCAATCTTGATTATATCCCCATTACTTAGGGTGGCAATAGGTCCCCGGCTGGCTGCCTCAGGGGAGACATGACCAATAGCCGCACCACTAGTGGCTCCGGAAAAACGCCCATCAGTGATAAGAGCTACCTCTTTATCCATACCCATACCACTCAGAAGAGCAGTTGGGGTAAGCATCTCTCTCATCCCCGGTCCACCTTTAGGTCCCTCATAACGAATAACTATAACTTCGCCTGACTTTATGCTCCTACTTATAATTGCGGCTGTGGCTTCTTCTTCCGAGTTAAAAATCCTGGCTGGTCCCCGATGAACCATCATCTCGGGAGCTACTGCCGCCCTCTTTACCACGGCACCGTCTGGAGCCAGATTGCCAAAGAGGATAGCAATACCCCCGGTAGCTGAGTAAGCACTGGTGGTGGAGCGGATAACCCCTCTATCCACAACCCGGCTATCAGCGATAATCCCAGCCACCGATTTACCTGATACTGTTCTTGACGCCAGGTTTAATATCCCCTGTAGCTCTTTCATCACTGCGGCTATGCCACCAGCCTGGTCTAAGTCCTCAAGGTGATAGTCACCAGCCGGTCTTAGCTTACACAGCTGAGGGGTATGCTCACTTATCTCATTTATCATTGCCAAAGGAAAATCAATCTCTGCTTCGTGAGCCACTGCCATAAGGTGCAAAATTGAATTGGTGCTACCGCCTAATGCCATATCAACAGCCAAGGCGTTATGGATAGAATCCTTATCTATTATATCTCGAGGACGAATATCATTAGCTAGCAGTTCCATAATTTGCTGCCCGGCTGCTTTAGCCAACTGTCGCCGCCTGGTATCAACTGCTGGAATAGTACCGTTACCGGGCAGTCCCATTCCCAGTGCTTCGGTTAAGCAATTCATGGTATTGGCGGTGAACATTCCGGCACAGCTCCCACAACCGGGACAAGCTATTCTTTCCAGCTGCTCCAGTTCCTGCTCAGTCATTTGTGTGCTGGCTACCCTCCCCACTGCCTCGAAGACCGAGCTGAGGTCAACCTTACTAAACCCATCCTCAATCGGCAGCAGCCCTCTCAGCATGGGTCCACCGCTAATAAAGATGGCAGGTAGATTCAGCCTTACCGCTGCCATAAGCATCCCTGGGGTTATTTTGTCACAGTTAGGAATAAAGACCAAAGCATCGAAGGCATGAGCCTCAGCCACTATCTCCACCGAGTCAGCTATTAGTTCCCGGCTGGGCAAGCTATATTTCATACCCGGGTGGTTCATAGCAATACCATCACACACAGCAATGGTATTAACCTCAAAAGGGACACCCCCACCACTACACACGCCGCCCTTAACCGCCTCAGCAATATCTCGCAGGTGTATATGTCCGGGGACAATCTGGCTAAAGCTATTGATAATACCGATAAAAGGCTTATCCATATCGGCTGGCGTGCAGCCTAAGGCACGTAATAATGCCCGGTGTGGAGCCCGCTCTATGCCCCTTTTAATAACATCGCTTTTCATACTTTTTCCGCTTCCCTCACCACAATAATTAAAAAACCGTCCGCCGCGGCGGACGGACTAAAAACCCCGAAATCCCACCTTCAGCCCTGTTGCCACAACATAACATAATGCCTATCTATTGTCAAGTAACCTCGTTTATAATTAGCCTTCCAGAGCTGTTATCTTATTTAGCCGTCGCAAGTGCCTTCCCCCCTCAAACTTACCGGTAAGAAAAGCATCAACAATTTCACGCGTTGTATCTTGTGCCTGCCCCTCCCCCAAACAAACGATATTGGCATCATTGTGTTGACGAGCCCGGCGAGCACTGAAGACATCATGGCATAGGGCAGCTCTTATCCCCTTAACCTTATTAGCGGCAATACTCATACCGATGCCGGTGCTACATACCAAAATGCCGCATTCAAAAGAACCTTTAGCTACCGCTTCAGCCACCTTTTTAGCAATATCAGGGTAGTCTACCGGGTCAGTAGCATAACAACCAAAGTCCTCATAGTTATGCTCAGCTTCGGTAATTAGCCTTATAATAAATTGCTTGAGATTTAGCCCCCTATGGTCACAGCCAATAGCAATATTCACTACCTTAGCCTCCTTCCCTGAACACAATTCTGCCACACACTTTCTCAAGTTCTTCCCTTGATATAGCCCCTTCCCGTAAAATTACCGGCACTTCCCCAGTCATATCAACTATAGTGGATTCTCTACCACCTGGGCATCGACCACCATCAATAACCAAATCTATCTTATCGCCAAGTTGAGAGTAGACCTCATCAGCAGTCAATGGACTTGGCTTACCACTCAGATTGGCACTTGTGCCCACAATAGGTGCCCGCAGACCTTCGGCGAGGGCAACAGGAATAGGATGAGCCGGAATGCGAACGGCTATGGTTTTACCCCCAGCAGTGATAATATCGGAGACTGAGTTAGACTTATATAAAACTATGGTCAAGGCACCAGGCAGGAAGCTATCGGCTAAAAGCCGAGCCATCTGAGGCACTGGATAAGCGACCTCACCTATCTGTGAGGTATGAGCTAGAAGCAAAGGCAGTGCCATACTCGGTGGTCGTTCCTTTACCCGGTAAATCCGCTCTACAGCCTGCCGAAGGTTAGCACAGACACCTAGTCCATAGACAGTATCAGTAGGAAAGGCAACTATCCCTCCCTGCTTAAGGATAGAAATGCCCCTCTCAACCTGCTGTTGAATATCTGAAGAAAGCTTATTTAATGCCTCAGTCAACTTCTGCCCCACTAAATAGGTAAGCCCCGATAGAAATCATGATAGCGCTACTTATGACCAATGCCGCAAAATCAACGAGAAGTGGCATTTCCGATACTCCTACTAAAGAGCCACGCAAACCATCAACGCCATAGGTTAAAGGATTAATATAAGCTACATACTGCAACCAGCCGGGAAAGACGTCCAAGGGGAATAAGGCACCGGAGAGGAGGAAGATAGGGAATAGGATGAAATTCCATATAAGCTGAAAACCGTGGAAATCTTTCATCCTAGAGGCAAATGAAACCCCCAATCCAACAAAGGTAAAGCCAATAAGGATCATAAAACCGATGGAAGCCAAGAAGCCGAGGAAAAATCCCAGAATAGTGAATTGTGGATAAATTCCTGTCAGCTTGAGGCCAAAGGGGAGTGCCAGAACCAATATTACTAATCCCTGGATAAGTGCCGTGGTCACTCCTCCGGCTGTCTTTCCCAGGACGATGGTAGACCTTTTAACTGGAGCGACCATTATTTCTTTCAGAAAGCCGAATTCCTTGTCCCACAGAAGGTTCATCCCGGCACCCATCGAGGCAAAGAGAAGTATCATGCCAATAATGCCAGGGGCAAGAAAACTTATGTAGCCGCCTTCTGAGCTACCGGGAAGGTTGATGGGTGCCATCCCCAGGAAGATGAGGAAAAATAGTGGCATTCCCAGAGTGCCGATAAACCTGCTTTTGAGACGAAAAAACCTCTTCATCTCTCTTAACCAAAGCGTATAACCTAGAGAAAACTCCATGACTTTACCTCTTCCTCCTCATTGCTCTCACTATTCGTTTAATATGTTGCCTGGCATCACCTTCTTCCTCCCTTATCTTCTTTCCGGTAAACTTCAAGAAGACATCTTCCAGGTTCGGCTCGTGCAGGCTTATCGCTTTTATAGTTATCGCCGCCCCGTGGGCTGCCATCACAATCTCTGGGACTCTTGCCTTTCCATCTTTCACCCCCAGGTTCATGACTCCGTCTTCCTCTGTCATCCACTCTACCCAACTAAAATTTTGGAGTAAATCTACCAGACGGTCAGAATCGGCTTCAATTGAGATAACATCGGCGCCAACCAGTCGCTTCAGATTCTGTGGCGTGTCCAAAGCGATTATCCTGCCTTTATCTATAATAGCTATCCTTCGGCAAAGGTAATCGGCCTCCTCCATATAATGTGTCATCAGAAATACCGTCACATCTTCCTTACGGTTCAATGTTTTTACGTAATTCCAAATGTGCCGCCTGGTTTGGACATCCAGTCCCAGAGTCGGCTCATCCAAGAACAAGACCTTGGGGCGATGCATCAAGCCTCGGGCAATTTCTAATCTCCGTTGCATTCCACCAGAATAGGCTTCAAGTTGGATATCAGCTTTTTCCGTCAAATCGACCAGGTCTAATACCTCGGCTATCCTCTTTTCCCTCAGTTCCCTTTTCATGCCATACATCCTAGCATGAAAATCAAGGTTTTCCCTACCGGTTAACTTGTCATCAACACTCGGGTCCTGAAAAACGACCCCAATACACCTTCTCACCTCGTCCTGTTTCAAGGTAACATCGTTTCCCCATACCTCGGCATAGCCTGATGTTGGCTTGAGTAGGGTAGAAAGCATCTTGGCCAGAGTTGTTTTCCCGGCTCCATTTGGTCCGAGCATGCCAAATAACTCTCCCTGCTCTATCTCAAGGTTTACTTTATCCACGGCAACCAAATTACCGAAGCTTTTAGTTAAATCATGGGTCTTAATCGCCTTCATCCGTTAGATTCACCTCTCATTCCTCATCCATCTGTCACAATGAATTTTAACATAGACAGGATGAGATAGCTAACCCAATAGGGGTGCTTCTTACCACCAAAGACAATTTATCACCTGTTGAAAAAAGTTTAGCACAGTGGTAACCTTTGATAAATGGATATAGCTAAAAGTAAGTCAAAGCAAACCTCAAATGAGAGCCACCGGGTAGCTACCAGTGGTGATATTGAAGTCTCCACCTATCTAGAGATTGCTAAAGAGATAGGTGGTGAGCAGCCGGCTCCGTCAAAGGAAGCCATACCAGGTGTTGAGCGTGAGGCGATAATTGTCATTGACTTTGGCTCACAATATAGCCTGCTAATCGCCCGACGAGTCCGCGAGTGCCAGATATACTGTGAGCTGGTAGCTTATGATACTCCCTGGGAGAAGATAGCCCCCCTAAATCCCAGGGGATTTATCCTCTCCGGAGGACCGGGCAGTGTCTACGAACCTGGCGTGCCCCTGGCTCCGGCTTATATTTATGAAAGCCAGTTACCAATATTGGGCATATGCTACGGGATGCAAGTTCTCACCAAGCAGCTAGGCGGACAGGTTATACCGGGAACAAAGCAGGAGTATGGTCACGCTATTCTTCACTTGAGCAATGTAGATTCGCCTTTATTTGTAGATTTACCTGCCTCGTCTCTAGTATGGATGAGCCACGGTGATAAAATTGAAGAAATGCCGCCCGGTTTTACCACCTTAGCCTATACTGAAAATTCACCCATTGCTGTCATAGGCAATGATAAGGGGACATTCGGTCTTCAGTTTCATCCTGAGGTAGCCCATACCGTTGAAGGAAAGACAATCCTAAGAAATTTCGTCTACCGAGTATGTGGCTGCCAGAGAAACTGGACGATGGGCAACTTTATAGATGACAGCCTGGCGGCAATTAAACAGCAAGTAGGCAAGGGCAAGGTCATCAGTGCCCTTTCGGGAGGGGTTGATTCGGCAGTAGTGGCTACCCTCATCCACCAGGCTATCGGTGACCAGCTTACCTGCATCTTTGTTAACAATGGGCTACTGCGCCGTGAAGAAGTAGAAAGAACCTTTAACGTCTTCCGCCTTAATCTAGGTATGAATATCATCTATGTTGATGCCAGTGAAAGATTCCTCAACCGCTTAGAAGGGATAACCGACCCCGAGATGAAGCGTAGGGTTATCGGCGAGGAATTTATCCGGGTATTTGAGGAGGAGGCTAACAAAATAGGTAAGGTTGATTTTCTGGCTCAGGGAACCCTCTATCCTGATGTCATTGAAAGCACCTCTTCAGTAACCAGCGCCTCAGCCAAGATAAAAACTCACCACAATGTTGGTGGCTTGCCAGCTAAGATGACGCTTCGGTTGCTTGAACCGCTGCGATACCTGTTTAAGGATGAGGTGCGTCAGGTAGGGCTGGCTCTAGGTCTGCCTGAAGAGATGGTGTGGCGACAGCCCTTCCCCGGACCAGGTTTAGCTATTCGCATTATTGGTGAGGTAACCAGGGAGAAGCTTGAGATATTGCGCGGTGCTGACTTCATTGTAATGAACGAGATTAAAAAGGCAAAGCTATATCGCCAGTTGTGGCAGAGCTTCGCCATCCTCACCGATGTCAAATCGGTAGGGGTGATGGGAGATTATAGAACCTACGGCTATTTGATTGCCATCCGTGCCGTAACCAGTGAAGACGCTATGACTGCCGACTGGTCACGCCTCCCCTATGACCTTTTGGCTCAGATTTCAAACCGCATCGTTAATGAAGTCCCCGGCGTCAACCGGGTGGTCTACGACATCACCTCCAAGCCCCCCTCAACCATAGAGTGGGAGTGAGAGCATTTCAAAATTGCGAGGAGGATGCTATGAAAGCGGTTGTATACACGAAATACGGTCCACCTGATGTTCTTGAACTGAAAGAGGTAGAAAAACCTATTCCCAAGGACAATGAAGTACTGATAAGAGTGCATGCTACGACTGTAACGCCAATGGACTGGAGATTTCGAAAGGCTGATCCATTTTTTGTAAGATTTTATTGTGGTCTCATAAGACCAAAAATAAATATATTAGGGGTTGAGTTAGCCGGGGAAATTGAATCAGTAGGCAAAGATGTAAAACTATTCAAAAAAGGCGATAAAGTTTTTGGAGGAGGGGATCGTGGTGGTGCTCATGCGGAGTACATATGCCTTTCTGAAGAAGAGGTGGTAATAAAACCGTCCAATATGAGCTATGAAGAAGCCGCCGCCGTTCCTTTTGGGGCACTTACCGCATTGCAATTCTTTAGAAAAGGAAATATTCAGAGTGGACAAAAAGTCCTTATCAATGGAGCTTCCGGTGGAGTGGGTACGTTTGCGGTTCAACTGGCTAAATACTTCGGGGCGGAAGTTACCGGGGTATGCAGCACAACGAATTTAGAATTGGTGCAATCTCTTGGAGCAGATAAGGTAATTGATTATAACCAAGAGGATTTTACCAAAAGCGGTGAGACCTATGATATTATTTTTGACGCGGTAGCCAAAAATTCGTTTTCACGTTGTAAAGGCTCACTAAATCAAAAAGGGGTATATCTTTCCACTGTGCTTTCGTTTCCACTTCTTCTTCAAATGTTATGGACTTCAAAGATAGGCAGTAAAAAAGCTATATTTATGATGGCACCATACCGCGCAGAAGACCTTATCTTTCTTAAAGAACTCATTGAGGCTGGAAAGATGAGAACGGTCATTGATAGGTGCTACCCATTGGAGCAGATAGCGGAGGCTTACAGGTATGCCGAAAAAGGACACGCCAAAGGAAAAGTAGTAATAACTTTGTAGGCTCTAATCGAAACTTAGGAAGTAGTTCATGGCTCCATGCAAGCCAAAAAGAGAAATAGCGTATTTTAGGGAAAGGATTAATTGCTGAAGATACTGGTTGTTGGTGGGGGGGCTAGGGAGCATACCCTGGTCTGGAAGCTAGCCCAGAGTCCTAAAGTTAAAGAGATTTATGTGGCTCCGGGCAATGCCGGCACAGCTAAAGTAGCCCATAATCTGGATATAAGCCCTACTGATATAGAATCACTTGCCAAAATAGCCCAAGAAAAGAGGATAGAGCTTACTGTTATTGGACCAGAGGCGTCTCTGGCTGAGGGCATTGTTGACCAATTTCTGGTTAGAGGTATTCCTATTTTTGGTCCGACAAAGCAAGCCACCCAAATAGAGTCGAGCAAGGTCTTCGCCAAGGAGCTAATGCAGAAGTATAATATACCCTGTGCCCGAAGTGCCAGCTTTTCCGAATATACCCAGGCAAAAGAATATACTAAGCAACAGACACCTCCTATCGTAGTTAAGGCTGATGGGCTAGCTGCTGGCAAGGGAGTAACTGTAGCCGATTCCATCCCTCAAGCCCTGGATACTCTTTCTAATATTATGGAAGCTAGAGCCTTTGGTGTTGCTGGGGATAAGGTAGTTATTGAAGAGCATCTATCAGGAAAGGAGATGAGTTCATTCGCCTTTACTGATGGCAAATCTGTTATCCCTATGGTATCGGCTTGTGATTATAAACCAGTATTTGATGGAGACCACGGACCTAATACTGGCGGTATGGGCAGCTATAGTCCACCGCACTTTTTCAATACCAAACTGGCTAAAACAGTAAATGAAACTATCCTTGAGCCAGCAGTAAAAGCTATGCATGATGAAGGAAGGGCTTATCGGGGTGTTCTTTATGGTGGGCTAATGATTACCAATGACGGAGCAAAGGCGCTGGAATTTAATGCCCGCTTTGGCGACCCAGAAGCCCAGGTTACCCTGCCCTTGCTCAAAACCGACCTGGTAGATATTATGCTGGCGGTGATTGACAACAACCTCGACCAGATAAATGTAGAATGGAGCCAGGATGCCTGCGTTGGGGTAGTAATGGCATCAGCCGGATACCCAGGTAGCTACAAGACGGGCTTCCCCATTACCGGGCTGGATAATTTGGATAAGGACATTCTGGTATTTCACGCTGGAACTAAGCTAGGCTCAGAGCCGGGGCAGGTATTGACCAATGGAGGACGAGTGCTTACTGTAGTCGCTACCGGTAAGACCATCGCTGAGGCAAGACAAAAAGTCTACTCTAATCTGCCCCGAATTCACTTTGAGGGTTGCCACTATCGCAAGGACATTGCTCTATATTAAAAAGATAAGAAAAATAAATAAAGGAGGGTTAATAGAGGGACTCTGTCCCTCTCCATAAACTACTTTCCCCCGTATAATATATATAACTGCAATATAAGGAGGTATTATGAAACCAAGTTCTACTGCTTATGGCGCTGCTTTTCTACGGGCGGTGGAAAATTTATTGCCACAAGATAAACAGCTTTTTGAAGATCCCTATTCTGAGAAGATTTTACCACCTATATATAAGTTTTTCGTGATTATAATGCGTCCTCCTAGAATATGTAACTTTTTGATGAATATGATCGAAAAATCATCACCGGGAGTAGTTGGTGGAATTCTTTGCCGCACACGTTATATAGACGATGTATTAAACAATACCATTAAGGAAGGATTTGGAGCAGTTGTTAACCTGGGAGCCGGTCTGGATACCCGTGCTTTTCGTATTCCCGGTATTGAAAATATACAATACTTTGAATTAGATTCTCCTGAATTACAGAAAGTCAAAAGAGCATACGTCAATAAAAAAATCGGAGAGCTTCCTTCCAATGTTTCTCTGGTGCCTGTTGATTTTAATAGTCAGGATCTTGGTGAGCAGTTGAAGAAAGCAGGATATGCTTTATCTGCTAAAACTCTTTTTATATGGGAAGGTGTAACACAGTATATTTCTAAAGAAGCAATTGACAATACAATAAAATATGTTGCCCAGGCTCATACTGGCAGCAAAGTTGTTTTTACTTATGTTCTAGAAAGTTTTATCAATGGCAGCTGTGTCCCCGATGGTTTAAATAGCCTGTATAAATATTACCTTAAAAAGAAGAATCCACTCTGGTTTTGTGGCTTTGAGCCTGCCGAGATGCAAGAGTATTTGTCAAAATATTCCCTATCTCTAATTGAAGATGTTGGTCATGAAGAGTTTCTTGAACGCTATATCAAACCCAAAGGTCGTGATTTAACGCTAATGGAAATTGAGCGTATAGTTCTGGCAGAGGTGGAATAAAACGCTATTTATTATCAAATAGATAAATACTGCAATCAATATCTATCACTAAAACATAATCATCATAAACTATTGTCTGGGAAAAGGAAGGTTAATATGCCACTAGTAGCTATAGTTATGGGTTCTAAATCAGATGCTGAAGCGATGCAACCAACACTGGATATATTAGATGGGCTTGGTATTGACTATGAAGTGTCTATAATATCAGCCCACCGTAATCCAGAAAAGGTGAGGCAATATGGACTAGCTGCCCGAGGTCGGGGGATTGAGGTCATAATCGCCGCCGCCGGGGGAGCCGCCCATCTGCCTGGAGTTCTGGCTAGCTGGACTACTTTGCCGGTTATAGGTGTGCCCCTAGCCAGCAGTGAACTAAAGGGGATTGATGCCCTTTACTCAATAGTTCAGATGCCAACCGGGATACCGGTAGCCACTGTGGCTATAGGCACTGCCGGGGCTAAGAATGCCGCCTACCTCGCTGCCGAAATTTTATCTCTAAAATATGATAAAATACGAAAAGCCTACGAAAAATATAGGAGTGATTTACAAGGAGACAACAAATGATTGAGCGATACTCTCGCCCACAGATGAAAAAGGTCTGGTCAGATGAGAGTAAGTTTGATAAGTGGCTCAAGGTAGAGATTGCTGTCTGTGAGGCCTGGGCTGAATTGGGTGTCATCCCCAGAGAAGCTATGTCTAAGATAAAGCTAGCCCAATGCAACATTAGCCGCATGGAGGAGATTCTCAAAGAAACTCGCCACGATATGACCGCCTTCCTTGGTTCGGTGTCAGAGAGCCTGGGTGATGAATCACGCTTTGTTCACCTTGGTCTTACCTCTTCTGATGTAATAGATACCGCCCTCAGCTTGCAACTAGTTGAAGCCGCCGAGCTACTAAGTCAGGATATAAAGAACCTCATTTCAGTACTGGCCAAAAAGGCGATAGAACACAAATATACAGCTATGATGGGTCGCACTCACGGTGTTCATGCCGAACCAATCTCGTTTGGTTTGAAGCTGGCACTGTGGACTCAAGAAATGAGGCGCAATCTAGAGCGACTGGTTGAAGCCAAGAGGGTAATTGCCGTGGGTAAGATTTCGGGAGCAGTCGGCACCTATGCTACATTATCCCCCGAGGTTGAAGAGAAAGCCTGTGCCAAATTAGGGCTTGCCCCAGCCCCGGTATCAAGCCAGATTTTGCAACGCGACCGTCACGCTCAGTTCATTACCACCCTGGCTATAATCTCAAGCTCCCTGGAGAAGTTTGCTACCGAGATTAGAGGATTGCAGCGAACTGAGACCCGGGAAGTAGAAGAACCCTTTGGCGCAGGTCAGACTGGCTCCTCAGCTATGCCCCATAAACGGAATCCAGAGCTTTGTGAACGAATCTGTGGCTTAGCCCGATTGGTCAGGGGTTACGCTCTAACCTCAATGGAAAATATTGCCCTGTGGCATGAACGCGACATCAGCCACTCTTCTACCGAGCGCATTATCCTGCCCGATTCCTGCCTCCTATTGGATTACTCCCTTGCCCTTTTCGCCTCAGTAATGAGGGGGTTACAAGTTTATCCGCAGAGGATGAAAAAGAATATAGAGCGTACCAAAGGTCTAATTTTCTCCCAGCGAGTAATGCTCGCCCTTATTGATAAAGGGCTAAGTCGGCAAAAAGCGTATGAACTGGTGCAGCGGAATGCGATGACGGCATGGAAGGGGAATAAAAACTTCCTTAGCCTGCTGAAGGCTGACCCTGAGGTTACTGCCACCCTGCCACCAGGAGAGCTTGAGCCACTTTTTGACGAGCAATACTACCTGCGTTATGTAGATGAGATTTTTAGACGAGTGGGCTTAACCGAAGCCCAATGGAAAGGCGATATAGTTGAGCCCACCGAACTAGCCCCCAGAGCAATATAACTTGAGCTAAGGATTTATAAAAGATATAAGTAGGCTTACGAACGGCTGACGGGTAGGAAACTAAGAGAATGATATGATCTTGACAATAGGAAAATAAAAGGGTAACATTCTTATTAGCGCAAAACAGTGAAAAAGAAGAGGACGCTAGTAACATGTGGGATAATACAGCTAGTATTTATTTAGAATGTGTAAAAGTTGTTAACCAAAAACCACCACCTCCACCACCTCCTCCGCCTCCACCAATTAGACCACCAGAAGTCCCAATAGAAAAGGGTGCCCCTCCAGAACCAATACCATGAGATTAGAAGAAAAATGTCGTTGCATAAAATATTTTGTTATGATACAATAATAAAAGTAAACTAAATGAAAAGGAGAATGTAAGTGCCCCCTATACCTGACCTATAGTTACGGAGTCCTTATTTATTAATCAGGGAATGCTTCCAATACCTCATTGTAAGTTTTTTCCCAAGTTTCGCTGTTTTCGGGAAACTTGTGACGTATCTTATAGATATATTTGGCGTATCCTCGCGCAAGGTCTTTCTCGCACCTTGCCTTAGCAAAATAAGAAGCTAAGTTATTTCTAATCGTCCCTATTAATCGTTGATTTTCTCGTTCCTTTTCGTCCAATCCCTTAGCCCAATCGTGCGCTTCTTTAGTAAATCGAATAGCCTCTTCAAGGAGCTCCAGCTTGTAAACAGAGTAACCCAGATTTGTGGCTAGTCGAGCTCTAAATTTTGTCCTTTCTATGATAATTCGTTGTTCCGTTTCTCTCAGGAGCCTCTGTGACACAATTACGTAAACCGCACCCGCGAGCACTGCTATCGCAATTGCTGCCAAGGTCAACACAATAATCAGCGTGTCCTTTAAAACATCATACCTATCATACTTAAATTCTTGCGGGACTTCCCATACTGGCCCCCACAGCAAGTAGCCAATAAACAGACCGATTACTAGTATTGCAACAATGGACAAAAGTATGCTAAGTGCTTTCATCTCATCCTCCTTTTAATGCTCTAACACTTCCTTAGTGCTTGGCAGTTCGCCAGTAATCCGCTCATCAATTGTAGTCGCCGTATCCAGGGCTCTACCTAACGCCTTAAACAGGGCTTCTGCCTTGTGATGGTCATTGGTGCCGTAGACAACCCTGGCGTGGAGATTAAGCCTGGCTTCAGAGGCAAAAGTCTCAAGGAAGTGACGGATAAGGTTTACCTCCAACTCGGCTATATCTTTACCGGTGAAAGGTAAATCTAATACAGCATATCCCCGACCACTGATGTCCACCGCCACCGTGGCTAAAGCATCGTCCATAGGCACGGCAGCATTAGCCATTCGGCTAATACCCCGCTTCTCCCCCAGGGCTTCACCAAAGGCTCTACCTAGACAAATGGCAACATCTTCTACCAGGTGATGCTGGTCATTGCCTGTGGCTGAAATTTTTATGTCAAATATCCCATGCTGAGCTAACTGAGCCAGCAGATGGTCAAACATCCTAATCCCGGTATCCATCTGCCACTTACCAATGCCATCAAGATTAAGCTCCAGGCTGATATTTGTTTCTTTAGTCTCCCTCTTGATAATAGCTGTTCTTTTCTCCGTCATAGCTTCTCAACCTTTTGACTGTGGGATAATTCGGTTTCTTGCTCCAAGGCTTCCTCCCCCTAGTTTAACACATTTTAGATTGTTTATTAACCTCACCCCCTTTATCCCCCTCTCCTTGAAAGGAGAGGGGGAAGAGATTAAGAGAGGGGCAAAGCCCCTCTCTTACTTCCACTCCCCCTTCCCTAGTAAGGGAAGGGGGTCAGGGGGATAGGTTGCTAAACAATCTCACATTTCCCTCCCTATTTGGTGGAGGGCTTTGATTAAGGCGTCAGTATGTTCCGGTTTACCCACGCCAATGCGGATAGCATTTCGCAAAAGTGGTAGGTCAAAGTAACGAACCAGTATCCCTTTCCTTTCTAATTTTTGCTGGATTTCGCTTGCCTTGCCATTCAGAACCGAGCAGAAAATAAAGTTAGCCTGTGACGGG
>Ga0209978_10000337_pt1 | contig 17091 bp, 18 predicted proteins | sample BentaG_FD_182805 | JGI IMG/M metagenome (GOLD analysis project Ga0209978, IMG submission 182805) | Deep subsurface microbial communities from South Atlantic Ocean to uncover new lineages of life (NeLLi) - Benguela_00093 metaG (SPAdes)... | ecosystem: Environmental > Aquatic > Marine > Oceanic >... | reverse complement strand
CACTCTTTCTTCCCGCTCAATCCTTTCCTCTATTGCCTACTCAAGCCATTCTCCTAAAGTCTTTCTTAAACGCAGTGCTTCTATTCGAGCTTTGCGAAAAGCCTCTGGGTCTATCAATACATGGCGGGGCTTTCTAACAGACTTTTCATTCCTCGTAATTACCATAGCCCTAGAGTATATATAGCACTAAATAATATTTTTGTCAATACCCTGTGCAAAAAGGGTCTACACTATTTAGTGTGAAAAAGGGTAATTGAGAAGCACCCACTGACCTCTGTAACCTTTGGGTAGTAAAAAACTCAAAGTTAAGGAGGTGCAGACGGGTGCAAGATGATTGTATCGCAGTAGCATTAGGATTGCCACGACTTAAAATACTGTGGCAGAAGGAATTGGAGGGTCATATTGAGGCCACAGTAATGTATCGTCGGGAGGAGGCCACCTGCCCTTGGTGTGGTAGGGTGACCCATAAGGAGCATGACAGGAGACCGCAGAGTAAGCAAGACAGAAGGTTGAGGGACAAAGTGGTATTCCTGGTGCTAATAAAGAGGCGGTTAGTGGAGAGCTATCGTAAGGGTCTATATGCTGACTTTATGATGCGGGAGGATATGGAACTCATCCAGAAAGAGCAAGGGGAATTAGAGAAGCGAAAGGTTGAGCTGGAAAGGCAGCTTGCCCAAAGGTTTCTGACGCAAAACCAGGAGGCCCATATTAAGAGCCTGGCGGAGAAGATTAGCATAGGGTTAGACAACCTCGACTTTACTGGCAAGCAAGAACTGTTGAGGCTTCTGGTAGAAAAGGTATTCTATAATGGACAAAGTATTGAGATTCTGACCATCATCCCTCTGAGTGAGCAATTGCATCCAATCCACCGAGGGGGATAAAGGGGGAGGGTTACCAAATAAAAGACTTAAAAGGGGGCGGGTAGACAAAAACTCCAGCGGGGTGGGGGAGAAAGCGTTAACAAAGATAATGTGATACAATGTTTTCTGAGTATGGACAGAAGAATTAGAATCAAGGCCGGCGGGGTTGAAGTAACTGCTGAACTGAATGGAACCAAGACTGCCGAGGCAATCTGGCAAGCCCTACCCATTAAGGGCAGGGCAAACCGGTGGGGGGAGGAGATATACTTCTCAATTCCGGTTAGCCTAGAAGAGGAAAATGCCCAGGAAGTGGTAAGCGCCGGAGATTTGGGCTACTGGCCGCCGGGGACTGCCTTTTGTCTATTTTGGGGACCGACCCCTATGAGCAGGGGGGAGGAAATACGGCCTGTCAGCCCGGTTAATGTGTTTGGTAAGATTATAGGCGATGCCAAGGTACTCAGGCAGGTAGCCTCGGGAACGGAAATCACTGTCGAGAGGGAAACTCAAGGTTAAGGTCTTCAGAAACTTCTACCTTATTCTGAAGCAAACCACAGGCAGTTTAAGAGGGGCTTCGCCCCTCTTTTTTATATCTTTCCCCCTCTCCTTGGAAGGAGAAGGGGATTAAGGGGATGAGGTTGATAAATACCTCAACGGGGTGAGCTACTTCTTCAAAGCAAAGAACGCATAAAGTCCGTAGAATCCATAGAATCCATACCAGCGTGGGTCATTTAATGCTACACCCAGTAGACCCAACAATCCTAAAAAACCTAACCAGCCCAGTTTACTCTTATCCATTTTATGTTCATCTCCGTTAATGGATACTTTAGTCAGCTAACCTAGTCTTGTCAAGAACCTACTCCTCTTTTTTATATCTTTCCCCCTCTCCTTGGAAGGAGAAGGGGATTAAGGGGATGAGGTTGACCCCCGAAACAAGCCATTTCGGGGTTGATAAATAATCCCTTGATAATTTTATACGTTTGGGCAAGCAAGTTCTTGACAAAGGTGATATAATGATTTAATTTTGTGAAAAATTGCATTGAAAGGAACCTAATTTGAAAATACTTTTGGTTTATCCCCAGTATCCAGATACTTTCTGGAGTTTTAAATACGCTTTGAAATTCAGCTCCAGAAAAGCATTAAATCCTCCTCTAGGCGTAGTAACTATAGCCGCCATGCTCCCTAAGGAGTGGGAGAAAAAGGTTATAGATATGAATATAACCAGGCTAGCCGATAAAGACATCACTGGGATTATCCAATGTCTCCTTTGGATTACCTGTCCGTACCTTTGTCAACCAGACCTTCCTAGCCATGCTACTAGAGGCGGGATTGGACATGGCTATGATTAATCCCAAGGATGAGGGAATGATGGGCGTCCTGCGAGCTTCGGAGGTCATATTAGGGATTGATACCAGCTGCCTCAAATATATTCGGTATCTAAGGAAGCAAAAAGGGGTAAACTGAGATAGAGGCAGACGAGTATGCTTCAAAGGAGAGGTTCGCGATCCGGATATTACATCAAGCTGAGCTCCCAAACTTGGAGGTAGACTCAGAAGTGGTATGGCGTTTATTAGGGTATTCTGACCCCATTCAAGCACGTCCGGCTATTCAAGAAGTCTTTCACCAGGCGATGGAGATTGGGCAGACCCTTCTAGAGCCAGCAGCATGTTACGATATTTTCCAAACAGAGAGGGTAACCTCCGCTTCTGTAGAAGTCGAGGGGCATGTTTCATTGGAGAGCCAGGATTTGGCACATCGCCATCGAGAGGCAAGAGAGCTTGCAGTTTTTATAACAACTATCGGACCGGCCTTGGAAGAGCAGGTTGGAAAGCTTCTCGCAAGTGGGAATTTTGGCTTGGGATATGTCTTAGATGTGTTTGGATCGGCAGCTGTGAAAATGGTAGCCTATAAGGTAAGAGGGCTAATCCAGGACTACGCCCTATCCAGGGGCTATCGGGCAATGACTCATGGGTATTGTATAGGCAAAGACTGCCCAGCATATACAGATTGCGGCGGGTCAATAATCTACTGGTGGTGTCCAGGCTATGGAGATTGGAACACGCGGGAACAGAAGAAGCTGTTCACCCTTGTTGATGGAAGCCACATCGGAGTGCACTTAGGAGAGACGTACATGATGATTCCACGGAAGTCTTACGCCTGCGTCCTACCAATTGGCCGTCAGGGAGAGAAGTCGTCCAACAAATGTGATGAAGGACAAAAGGATTGGATCAAGTTAGGTAGTCTTAAGTTACCGAATAGTGAGTAAATTGGTGTCAATATTCCCGAGGCATAAGTATTTACATAGGGAAGGCTATTCGGAAAGAGAGGTAAGAGATGAAGATACTCATTACTGACCCAGTAGCTACGGCGGGTGTTAATATTCTTCAGCAGCATGCTGATGTTGATATTGAACAATCCCCGACACCGGAACAGTTGCAATCAATTATTAGGCATTACGAGGCCTTGATAGTGCGCAGTCAGACTAAGGTGACGGCCAGCATTATCGATGCCGCCGACAAGTTGCGGGTCATAGGTCGGGCCGGGGTTGGAGTAGACAATATTGATGTGGACGCAGCTACTCGCCGCGGCATAATCGTGGTCAATTCTCCTGAGGGAAACATAGTCTCTACCGCTGAATATACTATAGCTATGCTTCTAGCCCTAGCGCGCCAGATTCCCCAGGCGGATAATCTACTCCATGCCGGAGTCTGGAGTCGTGAACTTAAAGGCTTCGAAATTCGTAATAAAACCTTGGGCATTATCGGCCTTGGCAGGGTAGGTACTGAGGTAGTCGAGATGACTAAGGGACTGCGTATGAACATTATTGCCTATGATCCTATGATATCGGAGAGCAGGGCTGAGAGGCTGGGTGTACAGCTGGTCGAACTGGAAACCTTGCTGACAAGGTCAGACTTCGTAACGATACATGTACCCCTTACTCCCACCACAAGGAACCTTATTGGCAGTGACCAACTCAGTTTGATGAAGTCAACAGCCATGATTGTCAATTGCGCTCGGGGTGGTATAGTAGATGAAAAGGCACTCTATGATGCACTTAACCAAGGCCGTTTGGCAGGGGCAGCCATTGATGTTTTCAGTCAGGAACCAGCCCAAGACAACATCCTGCTAAAGAGCGATAAAGTAATCGCAACACCTCACCTGGCAGCATCCGCTATTGAAGCAGAGATGAGTGTCAGCATAGATATCGCCGAACAGGTAGTGGCAATCCTTAAGGGTTATCCAGCCAGGTCTCCGGTGAATGCCCCCATGATTTCTACAGAAGCTATGTCGATACTTGGTCCATATGTCCAGGTAGGGACAACGATTGGCAGAGTTGCTGTCCAGTTGTTAGAAGGGCAGCTAAAATCGCTGACTATACGCTATCAGGGAGATATCGCCAAAGAGGATACCAACCCCATCAAAGCCGCGGTCTTAGCTGGTCTCCTGGAAACATTGACTGAAGAGCGCGTTAATATGGTTAACGCAGATATTATTGCTAGCAGCCGTGGACTAAGGGTTACTGAACAGAAAGATAGTACCTGCGAGAATTATGCCAACATGGTGACGGTGGAAGTGAACACCAAATCCGGAAGCACGCTGGTAGCAGGCTCCTCACTTCGGGGCAAGACCCACCTGATACGGGTGAACGACTACTGGGTGGAAATAGAGCCATCAGGCAGCTACATGTTGTTCACGGAACATAAAGATTGTCCCGGAATGATCGGTGCCGTAGGTACCATAATCGGCAATGCTGACATCAATATTAGTCAGATGCAAGTGAGTCGGGGCGTACAGCGTGGTGGCGGAGCGATGATGGTACTCTGCTTAGATGAACCTCTGACTACAGAGTGCCATCAAGAAATACTAGCCATACCCGATATGTATAAAGCACTCATTGTAAGATTAGCTAGATAGTGCGGAACGGTTTTAAACTCTTGAAAATCGTGCCCAGAAACAAAACATCAAGCCGTGCTGCAATATCTTAGAACAGGGAAGCCGACTACGGCGGGTATCTTAAGTATAATTAGTGGCATTGCTATCGGCGCTCTTGTAGCTATCGTAGGTGAGGATGCCGGGGCGGTTTCGGGATTGGCATGGTTTGGCGGGGCGATTGGTGCTCCGTTAATTGGCATCGGAATAGTAGCCTTAATCGGTGGTATCTACGCGATGAGAAGGAGAGCCTGGGGATTTGCGCTTACCGGTGCTATCCTAGCCATTATCTGCGGTGCAGATTGGCCCCTTGCTTGTTTTGGGGTAAAAAGGACTTGAGGAGATGAGCAAAAAACTTCTGCTCAGATGCAATGTAAAAATAGCAATGATATATCAACCAAATCAAGATAGAAGAGTTTCAGAGCTCTTGAGCCGATTTTGGTCACCTAGGACGTGGATCATCTTGGCTGGACTTATTTTCGGCGTTATAGCTGCTCTAATGACTAACTGGGGTAATCCGCCAAATATGGGCATCTGCGTTGCCTGTTTCATCCGTGACATTGCCGGTGCCCTCGGTTTACACCGGGCTTCAGTAGTACAATATATTAGGCCAGAAATTATCGGTTTTTTCTTAGGCGCTTTCATTACTTCCTTTGCCTTTGGCGAGTGGCGAGCTAGAGGCGGCTCAGCACCTTTGATTCGTTTTCTCTTGGGTGCCTTTGTTATGATTGGTGCCTTGGTATTTTTGGGTTGTCCTATTCGTATGATGCTCCGTATTGCCGGTGGTGATCTCAACGGCGTTACCGCTCTAGCAGGAATGGTGGCGGGGATATTAATTGGCGTTTTCTTCCTGAAAAAGGGCTTTAACCTGGGACGTTCAACCAAAATGCATCCCGTTGTTGGCTGGATTATGCCAATCCTTATGTTGGGATTACTTTTTCTAGCCATTTTCCAACCAGGTTTTATATTTGCCAGTGAGGAAGGCCCGGGCTCAATGTTCGTTCCGCTTGGGGTTTCGCTTGGGGTTGGGCTTGGGGTTGGTTTCCTTGCTCAAAGGACTAGGATGTGCTTTGTTGGCGGCTGGCGTGACCTCTTCCTGGTTAAGGATTCTTATCTCTTCAGTGGCGTTGCCGCTTTCTTTATCGCTGCCTTAATCACCAACTATGCTGTCGGCAATTTTGCTGCAGATGGACTGTACCACTGGGGCTTTGTTGGCCAGCCGGCAGCCCATAATGACCACCTTTGGAATTTCCTCGGCATGAGTTTACTTGGGCTGGCAGCTACGTTAATCGGTGGCTGTCCCCTACGTAACCTCGTACTTTCAGGAGAGGGTGATACTGATGCCGGGATAACAGTTTTGGGATATTTTGCTGGAGCTGCCTTTGCCCATAACTTTCTCCTTGCCTCAGGTCCACAGGGCACCGGTGATTTCGGTCCGGTGGCGGTTATTATTGGGCTAGCTTTTTGTCTGGCGGTCGGCTTCCTCATGATGGAGAGGGCAAAGTAGCGGGAGGTATGTATGCCATTTCTTAGACGCAAGCAGAAGACATCATTTGAGGGTGGAGGGCTCGTGCTTTTCCTAGATGTGCAGGACGCAATTAAGACAGAAAAGGTGCTTAAGGATGCTGGATATGCAGTTAGGCTGATTGCTCCTCCGCCGGCGCTGCGCAAGGGGTGTGACCTGGCGGTGGAAATAAACCTGGTAGAGCAGCCCGGCATCGAGCGCCTACTTAATCAGAAAGATGTTGCTTATGTTAGTATCGAGCCACTCAAGGTAGGTACCTCCGAGCTTCTACAAATTGTTAAAGTGACAGATTTTGGTCGCTGGGTGATGGTGACAGCGGGCAACATGAAACTAACTTTCGACAAGGACAATGGCATAATCGTAAACACGTCTGGTGGCGGTTGCCCTGATATACCTCACCTTCACGCTGAGCTAATTGGTAGGCAGCTTACTGAAGCGCCCCGACCTAGAGACATCGGTTTTACCCTGTGTGCCTTGATGCTGGACCGAGCTCTAGAAGAATGTCTTGTCCTCCAACAAGGAGATAGTCAGCCATGATGCTCATTGCCGGGACGATTCCGATAAAAGACTTACCTCTTATCATAGGCAAGGTTGGTGGAGAGGGAGAGCACTCGGTTGTCGATGGCCACCATATTCCGTGCACTCAAGGCACCGGAGCCATGATTGGTGCTGCACTGGCGGCTACTAACTATCTGAGGCTGGAAGCACCTCAGGTACTCATCGCTGGGGATACCGGTCGGGGAACAGGAAGCCGAGAGATTTATGAATATCTCATTCAGAGGGTAGCTGAACTTTCCCCACAAGTACTGGCGCTACACTATTGTCTTCCCGATATGGCTTTGACGAGGAGACTCTGTGGTGCTATCAAAAGATGCTCAAGAAAGCCGGTTTTGATTGCCGACGCTGCCTCAATGTACTCCGCCAAGGCGTCAGGGTTAGCCGCAGAATTTGACATCTTCACTCCGGATGCCACTGAAATGGCGTTTCTCGCCGACCCAGACGCTACCCACCCCGCCTATATCAACAGGCACCTTTTTGACACAGATGTAACCCAGACCCCAAGATTGGTTGCCGCAGCCTACCGAAATAAGAGCGCAGCTAATCTGCTTTTGGTTAAGGGAGCCATCGACTATATAGCGCGTGACGGCGATATTGTGGCTACTATTACAGAACCCAATGTCCCGGCACTTGAAGCCGTTGGAGGGACAGGCGATACCATTACTGGGCTAGTATCTGCTTTTGCCTATGCTGGCCTCGAGCTACATAAGGCCGCGATAATTGCTGCCAGAGCAAACCGTACGGCGGGGAAATTTGCCCAACTCACCCCAGCTAGTAGAGTCAGGCAAATCATTGACCAGTTCCCTGCTGTGTTCAAGGAATATCTTTGCCAATGGAGGCAGGAGACTACAATGGTTGAAATCGATGTCCGTGGTTTTTCTTGTCCCATCCCGGTAGTCAGAACCAAGAAGGCTATTGAGGAGAATCCGAATGAACCAGTAACTGTACTGGTCGAGAGTTCAGTTTCAAAGGAGAACATATGCCGGCTGGCTCGGAGCAAGGGATACTCTATAAAAGTGGACGAGGTTGAGGACGGTTTCCGTCTCCTATTGAGCCGTATGTCATCGATACATTAAGGCAATACCAAAACCCTAATATCTCCCCGACGTCGTATGACCTTTTCTTCTTCTAACTTGTTTAAAAGTGCTAGTATCTGTTTTCGGCTAAATCCAAAAAGTTCTCGTACTTGCTGGATGGAAACGGAGTCATTACTTCTTAGGAAGTTAATTATCTCGGTCTTAATGTTTTGGTAGTGCTTACGCTCAAACAAAATTTCTTCTGGTAATTCAATGAGCATATTCTGTTGGCACATAAATCGAACTATCTCTTCACTATTGGGTATTTGTCCGGCCAATTCTCCTCTTGTTGGTGGATTAGCTTGGCGCTCTTCAAAAAGTTTCAAGATTCTTGAGATTACTATCTCTTGGTCAGGGGAAAGCCGTGGCTTGTGTGTCGACAGAGCAATAGTATCCTCGTCACGAACTATCTTTCCTGAGCCAGTTAGAGTTGTAATTAACTCACTGAAAGCCTGCTTAGGAACATCCAAACGACCCCGTAACACGGCTTGAGGGAGGCCTTTTCCCAAGGGGTGAAGCGAGTGCTCTTCAATCAAGATATCCAAAGCTTTATCAATCTGTTTCCTCCAATGCATTAAATCAATTACCCAAGAACCGGCCACGATAAGCTTATTCTTATCCAGTAACAATCTTACACAGTTTCTAACCTCTTGTGATAAGTAGCGGCTGGCCATTAGGAGGTCATCCTGTTCCATATACTTATTCTTATCCAATTCTGTTAGGATCAATTCTTCTATTCCAAGATTCATCCTTCTCTGGAGGAAGAAGATGACATTGTCCATGTCTTTGAATTTATGTTTGCTAGCAAGAGGACTAAGTACAGTGCCACCTCCGATAGTCTCTGCTGGAGACGGCTTTCTGATGATGAAGTGATCCCCGATACGGGTCGCTACCCGCTCTTTAAAGCGAAATTGGGCAAAGGCTGATTCCCCTTGTTCGAGAGCTTTTGCTCCAAGCAATATTATTCTCCCCAAGATTCCCCTTGTCCCTAAATATACTACGAGTTCCGTATTACTTTTCAAAGGATTAGCTAGCCGGGAGATAAGTTCAACCCTGGTGTCAAGAATCCTGCTAGATCTGACCTGCTCTTCTCCTCCAAAGATGATATCACCTCGTTTGATGTCTTTTTTCTCTAATCCAACCAAGTTGAGAGCCACTCTAGTGCCAGGTTGCGCTTTGTTTGTCTTTTCTTTGTAGCTTTCTAAAGCTCTAATGCGGGTGTGCAAGTTTTTAGGGAAGATGACTACCTTCTCACCTTGTGATAGACAGCCATCGATAAGGGTTCCGGTTACCACAGTCCCGCTTCCCTTTATGGTGAAGACACGATCTACCGGTAAGCGTGGTTTACCTATATCCCTTCTTGGGGTTATCTTTGAAACTAGCTCCTCAATACCTCTTTTTAATTCGGCGATGTTGGTTCCTTCTCTAGCACTTACCCTAACTATGGGGGCATCAGATAATCTTGTCCCCTCCAGTCTTCTTCGTATATCGTCTTCGATTAAATCTAGCCAGTGAGGATCATCTATTAGGTCAACCTTGGTTAAGGCAATGATGCCATGTTTGATATCAAGGAGATTCAAGATTTGCAGGTGCTCCTCTGTCTGGGGCATCCATCCATCATCGGCAGCAATAACTATAAGTGCAGCATCAATCCCCCCTACTCCAGGGATCACATTGCTTATAAAATCTTTATGTCCCGGCACATCAACAATGCCTATCCTGTCCCCAGAGGAAAGCGGAAACCAGGCGAAACCTAAATCAATAGTCATGCCTCGTTTCTTTTCCTCAGGCAAGCGATCTGGGTCTATGCCAGTCAACGCCAGAACAAGGGCAGACTTGCCATGGTCAATATGGCCGGCTGTACCAATAACAAACATAGCTCTAACCCGGCTTAAATCAGCGTGTTTTGGATTACTTTGCTCACCGTTCCATCCAAAGAGGGCATGATAGTGCGTGGGTCAATAACAAAACGGTTACCTTCAATCCTACCGAGAAGAGGTGGTGATGAGAGGCGTAGTCTCTTGGCAAAATCCTCTACAGGATATGGTGGTTCAATCGCTATCAATTTAGTCGGTAAAGTCTGATCCGGTAACGAACCACCGCCTACAGTGCTAAAGCCATCACAAGTTGATGAAACCACACCCAAGGCAGTTAATCTTTTTGATATCTTTTCTGCTCTGGATGCTATCTCCTCAATGGGATAGTTGATCATCTGCCAAACCGGGACTTTCTCAATCGCTTCTTTCTTCAAATAGTGTAGCAAAGTGACTTGTAGGGCGATGGTAGTCATTTTGTCAATTCGCAGAACTCGTAGCAGAGGATGCTTACGAATTTTGTCTAGGTACTGCCGTTTGCCTAAGATGACTCCCCCCTGCGCTCCCCCCAAGAGCTTATCCCCACTGAAGCAAACTACATCAATACCCTCCGCTATTGCCTCCTGGACCATCGGCTCGTGCTCTAGACCAAACTGTTCTGTAGGTAGAAGGGTTCCGCTACCCAGATCCTCGACCACAGGTAAATTATGTCTTTTACCCAAAGCCTTGAGTTCTGAAATGCTGGCAAAGTGAGTAAACCCACTCATCCTAAAGTTACTTTGATGAACCTTAAGTAATAAACCGGTATTCTCATTGATAGCTGCTTCATAATCCTCAAGGTAAGTTTGGTTGGTAGTTCCTACCTCTCGGAGGTAGGCTCCACTTTGCTCCAGAATTTCCGGGATGCGAAAACCGCCACCAATTTGGACCAATTCCCCTCGCGAAATAATAACTTCCCTCCCTTTAGCCAAGGCGGTTAATATAAGAAAGACAGCTCCCGCATTATTATTAACCACCAAGGCAGACTCGGCTCCGGTGAGGATGCAGAGCAACTTCTCGACACCTTGAGCCCTTATTCCTCGCTCACCTAGGGAAAGGTCATACTCTAAGTTGCAATAATTTTGGCTAGAGGTTACAACAGAGGCTAGAGCTTCCTGAGATAAGGGGGCTCTCCCGAGATTGGTATGTAAGATTACGCCGGTACCGTTGAGCACAGGTTGTAAAAGGACTAACCCCTCTTGAGCTAAGTACTGCTTAATCTTCTCTACTATTTCGTCTCCGGATGGACAAGCATCACCCTGCAAAAGCTGCTCACGAATTGCCATGATCACTTCTTGTGCTGCCTGGGTGACTAAGACTCGTGAAAACTTGTCCGTCTCAGGTTGGAGCTCACTACTTTCCAACACCCTCTCTACGGACGGAAGCTTGCGCAATTCTTTGTTTATAAATTCCCTTTTGTCTCTTTCCTTCATAACTGCGCTCATAATAAAATAATCTTACCCTCTGGTTTCTCTACTACCGTTCCGATGATGGCTGTTTCTTTGTAACCTGCTTTTTGGAGCTCAGTTAGCAATGTATCTACTACTTGTGGGGACACAGAGATTAATAAGCCTCCGGAGGTTTGGGGATCAAAGAGAATATCTAGCATCCAGTCATCTATTTTGCCAGCAAACTCAATCATACTAGAGCGGAATTCCTTAATGGAATACATACCTTCAGGATTAAGCCCCATCTTAGCGAAATCAGCCGCTTCACTAAAAAAGGGAACTGTATCGGAACGAAGCTCAATAGCTACCTCGCTATTCAGAGCCATCTCACAAGCATGACCCAAAAGGCCAAAACCGGTGATATCAGAGCAGGCATGAGCATCTACAGATATCATCAGTTCCGATGCCTTTTTATTTAGAGTAGCTAGGACTGAAGTAAGCTTGGCTATTGTTTTATTATCAGCTAGTCCGGCTTTTAAGGCAGTGCTTATAATCCCTGTGCCTAGAGGCTTGGTAAGTATTAGTTTGTCTCCAATTTTAGCCCCACTTTTAGTCACAACCCTCTGTGGATGAATTATACCAGTGACAGACAGCCCATACTTTAACTCATCATCTTGGACGCTATGCCCACCCACTAAGGTTACTTCCGCTTCGTGCATCTTAGCCAACGCACCACTAAGAATCTGTTTTAAGATCGATATATCCATAGCCTTGGTAGGGAAGCAAACGACATTCATTGCTGTAATAGGTTTACCACCCATAGCATACACATCGCTTAAGGCGTTAGCCGCAGCAATCATACCAAAGTCATAAGGGTCGTCGACTATAGGGGTGATGAAGTCAACCGTTTGAATGATAGCTAGCTCATCCGTCAATCTATATACACCAGCATCGTCAGCTCTCTCCAAGCCCACAATCAAATTTGGATCGGGGACGAAAGGTAGGCCACAAAGTGCTTTGTCTAATTCACCAGGACCTAACTTAGCAGCACAGCCTGAATAACGAGTCGAGTTAGTAAGATGATAAATTTATCTATCCCCCTTTAACTGTGGAGTGGTTGAATGGCGGAGGGGGAGGGAATCGAACCCCCCGCGGCAATTAAATTGCCGCCAACGGATTTGAAGTCCGAGAAGCCCACCAGAGCCTATCCACCTCCACTGAAGTTATTGAGCAGCCTGAAAATATTACCGCACTGCCCCACCCTTGTCAACTGCCGTACATTTTTTAGCAAATCCTATGAACGAGCACAAGGGCTTGACAATTGCGGTAAGATATGTTATATTTTTTGGAACGCTAAGAGATACCCTGCAAAGGGAGCCGAAGGGGAAAGAGAACTGTGGGTCTTGAAACTCTCAGGCAAAAGGATTGGCGTTAGTAAAACCTCTGGAGAGACCTTTAAGGGTCACCGAAGGGGCAAGTCCGTAAATAAGCGGACCATCTCTCAGGTACAAGGACAGGGGGTAATCTGGTTAGGTAGATTACCTCCTTTTTTATTGAAAGATGAATAAAGCTAGGAGCGAGGTTTGGATATGGCTCAGGGAGAGAGTTTCGTCCAGAAATTTGTTACTTTTGAAGCGACAATCGGCTAAAGGAGGTTCGTTATGCGCTTAGAGCTAGGAATAATCAAAATCAAGGACGTGCAATTTGGTGAGGAGACCGTCATTGAAGACGGCACCCTCTATGTGAACAAAAATGAGCTAATCGCTCTAGCCCGGCAAGACGACAGGTTATCTGGAGCGGATGTTGAACTAGCGCGGCCGGGAGAGGAAGTGAGGATAATCCCGGTAAAAGACGTAATCGAGCCCAGAGTCAAGGTAAATGGGTCAGGGGAGCTTTTCCCCGGCATGGTTGGTAAGATGGGGACAGTGGGGTCGGGTAGAACTAATGTCCTAAGAGGGGCAGTGTTGGCGACTGTAGGTCGCATTATCGGCTATCAGGAGGGGTTCATAGATATGACCGGCCCTAGTGCTCAATACACGCCATTTTCTCAGACCAACAATGTGGTATTGATTCTGCACCCCATCGATGGCTTAGCCCCACGCGCCCATGAGGAGGCGGTACGCCTGGCTGGGCTGAGGGCGGCGGCTTACTTGGGCAAAGCGGGCAAGGATATCGCCCCTGATGAGCTGGAGGTCTATGAATTGAGCCCGGTCACTGATACCACCCTCCCCAGAATTGCCTATGTTCACACACTTTTGTCAGAGGGTCTATTGCACGATACGTGGTTCTACGGAGTTGACGCTAAGAAGCTCCTACCTACCTTAGTTCATCCCAATGAAGTCATGGATGGGGCCATAGTGAGCGGCAACTGCGTCTCCGCTTGTGACAAGCACACTACCTATCATCACCTGAACAATCCGGTAATCAAGGAGCTTTATCGGAGGCACGGCAAGGATTTGAACTTCATCGGGGTGGTCACTAGCAATTTGAATGTCACCTTGGCAGACAAAGAAAGGTCTTCAGAGTATGCCAGCAAATTGGTGAAACTCATCGGAGCTGAAGGGGCAATCGTTACCGAGGAGGGTTTTGGCAATCCCGATACTGATTTGATGATGCTCTGCAAGAAGATAGAAGAGTATGGGATAAGGACTGTACTGATCACTGATGAGTATGCCGGAAGAGATGGTGGTTCCCAGTCCTTGGCTGATGCAGTGCCTCAAGCTGACGCGGTAGTCAGTGTGGGGAATGCCAATGAGGTGATAACTTTACCAGCTATGAAGCGGATCATTGGAGACCTGAAACCGGCAGAGGTCATTGCTGGTGGGTTCGTTGGCTCTGTGACTGCTGGTGGGGGCCTAAATATCGAGATACAAGGCATTATGGGGGCTACCTGTCAGTTGGGTTTTGGCAAGTTAACCGCTCGGGGTTATTAGAGAAGGTCTTCAAAGGAAAGGGGGGAAGGAAGATGGCAGAGAAAAAATATAGGGTAGTTCATTACTTAAATCAATTCTTTGCTCAAATAGGAGGAGAGGCGAAAGCTGACATTCCTCCCTTCACTAAGGAGGGTGTTGTTGGCCCTGGCATACCCTTACAGCAAGCCCTAGGGGAAGAGGGAGAGATAGTAGCTACGGTGGTCTGCGGCGATAATTACTTCGCTGAGAACATAGAGGCTGCGGCAGAAAAGGTGGTGGAATTCGTTTCCTCTTATAAGCCAGATGTATTTGTAGCTGGCCCGGCATTCACTGCCGGTAGATACGGCGTTGCCTGCGGAGCCTCGTGCGCAGCGGTAGGCAAGAAGCTAGGCATCCCGGTAGTCACCGCCATGTATGAAGAGGCCCCGGCCTTGGACCTCTACCGCAAGGAGGTTTATATTCTCCCCACCGCCAATTCAGTTCGCGGCATGAAAGAGGCCATTCCTAAAATGGCCGGTTTCGTGCGGAAACTAGGCCTTAGGCAAGAGATCGGCCTTCCACAAGAGGAGGGTTACTTCCCTCGCGGCATCAGGGTCAACCAATTTGTCAGTCGAACTGGGGCGGAGAGGGCGGTAGACATGCTCCTGGCCAAACTAAAGGGGGAACCATTTCAGACTGAGTATCCGATGCCCAGCTTTGAACGCATTCCTGCCAGCCCCGCGATTAGCGACCTGCGCTCAGCTACGATAGCCCTGGTGACCACAGGAGGGATAGTGCCCCTAGGTAACCCGGACCGAGTAGAGGCTGCCAGCGCTTCCAAGTTTGCCGAATACAGTATTGCCGGGGTGGATGACCTAACCCCAGATGCTTACCAGACGTGTCACGGTGGCTACGACCCAACCTACGCTAATGAGGATCCGGATAGGGTCTTGCCGTTGGATGCTATGCGTGCCCTGGAGAAGGATGGTACCATTGGCAAACTGCATGACATCTACTATGTCACCGTAGGTAATGCCACTTCGGTTGCCAACTCCCAGAAGTTTGGCAAGGCGATTGCGGAGAAGTTGAAGGCAGCCGATGTTGATGCAGTGATCCTCACCTCCACCTGAGGGACCGATACACGTTGCGGTGCAACGTTAGCCAAAGAGATAGACCGGGTAGGGTTGCCTGTGGTGCACGTGGCTACGATAGTTCCCATCTCTTTGACCGTGGGGGCTAATCGCATTGTGCCCGCCGTGGCTATTCCTCACCCCTTAGGTAATCCTGAATTGCCCGAAAAGGAGGAGGGGGAGCTGCGCCTTAACTTGGTTAAGAAGGCACTACGAGCCTTGCAGACGGAGGTAGAAAAACAGACTGTGTTTGAGGAATAGTCGTTTAGCCCGCTCAATAAGTCTCTAAAATAATATTCTAGCAAGTAGGCGCGAAGAAAGATCAATATGGAAGCAGATTATGAACTCATTATTGTCGGGTGTGGCCCCGCTGGATTAGCAGCCGGCTTATACGCTGGTCGAGCTAGGCTTAAGGTGCTGCTTTTGGGCAGAGAAACCGCTGGCGGTGAGATGAGAGGCATAGAACAGCTGGAAAACTACCCCGGCTTTCCCGATAGTATCTCAGGTGCCAAGCTAGGCTTGGAAATGATGAAACAGGCTATGAAATATGGCCTACAGTTTAAACTAGCCGAGGTCGAGGGAATCGAGTTGCAAGAGGACTATAAGTTAATTAAGGCTAAGATAACTAGGGCTGGTGAAGCTACTTATTTGGCAAAAACGGTCATTATCGCCGGTGGCGCTCGTCCCAGGAAGTTGGACGTGCCAGGAGAGAATGAATTTGCAGGTAAGGGCGTGAGCTACTGCGGGGTATGTGACGCGCCTCAGTTTGCAGAACGAGTGGTAGCGGTAGCTGGTGGCGGAGACGCCGGCCTTACCGAAGCACTGTATTTGACACGGCTCGCATCCGAGATCACTGTAATTGAGCTAATGCCCGAGCTAACCGCTAGCAAGATTCTTCAGGAGAGAGCCTTAGCTAACCCAAAGATCAAAATCTGCTGTGGAACCAGGATTGAGGCCATAACCGGCGATAACCACGTTAAGGAGTTACAGCTTCTTAATGTATTAACAAGCGAAAGAACGACATTGCCAGTGGGAGGAATTTTAATCCGGATTGGGCTTGAGCCTAATACCAGTTATCTAAAAGGTTTGTTATCTCTGGACAGTGGGGGGTTTGTGTTAGTAAACGAGGAAATGGAGACGTCTACCCCGGGGGTCTTTGCCGCAGGCGATATAAGACATGCATCGGCTAGACAAATAGCCACCGCTGTAGGAGATGGGGTAACGGCAGCGCTATCGGCTGGTAGGTTTATAAAGTTAAAATACTAATACTTTAAGGTAGTGAAAGAGACGGCCCCTTGGGACAGCAATGCGTGGATTAGAAAGGCGGTGTCAATAGTGGATTACTCATCAAATCAAAATGTTAAACCAGTGGTAAAGGGGGTATCTTATTTTCTAGCTCATGTACCTAGCATGATTCGTCACGGGTCTAAACCCTCTCGAGAAATAGCAAAAGACGCTTCTTTGCTACCATCAATCTTAAGTCACCTAGAGACCTTTGACCAAGCTGTTGCCTACCCGCCTAACCAGGTTTTCATCGGTAACCTCGATCCTGATGACTTGTTACGACATATTCCGTCTCCTTGGTATAAAAATCCCATTCCTAACAGCTCCCGATGGGGGCCCTTCGGAGAAATCATGCCTGAAGAAGAGTTTTGCGGCATGATGAAAATATGCGATGAATTTGAGCTCATTCTAATGGAAGAGGGCTTTCTGAAAGAGATAGCTTTAAAATTGAAAGAACATCCTCTATTTACTACTAAGGACCTTCGGAAACTGGACAAAGGTGTCTCGCTAGAGGAAATTGAGAAAGGACTGAGCGAAGAGGGAGCCATGCCTATTTACATTCAAGGTGACCAGCTAGTTGGCTGTCTCCGAAGAGGGTA
>Ga0209978_10000336_pt1 | contig 17110 bp, 15 predicted proteins | sample BentaG_FD_182805 | JGI IMG/M metagenome (GOLD analysis project Ga0209978, IMG submission 182805) | Deep subsurface microbial communities from South Atlantic Ocean to uncover new lineages of life (NeLLi) - Benguela_00093 metaG (SPAdes)... | ecosystem: Environmental > Aquatic > Marine > Oceanic >... | reverse complement strand
ATCAGGTAGACAAAAAACCCCAATCCAATTGTCATGGTTACCATGAAGCATAATATCTCATGATACATATGTTCAAAATTCTTTCTTCTAAGAATGACCTCTTGTTCACATGTTGGACAATAAACCGTATTTTTCCCCGTTACTATCAACAGTTTTCTATTATTCTTTATAATTAAATAGGTAAATTGTCATTTAATTATTTTATGGTACTTAGGAAAAAAGGGCTGATACGATAAATGAATTCAATATTAAACTAAAAATTATTAATGTTGAGTTTTATATCATATGTAATATCTTTATAAAAATAATTTTAATAAATTAGTAATGGTCTAAATAATGCCAATGTGCTACCATTGTGGGACTGAAGTCTCCGAATCGTTCAATTGTATTAAATGTGGTCAATCTTATTGTTCTTTTCATAAAGATCCTATTGATCATGAATGTAATATTGTTATTGAAAGCCTAAATTTCACGCCACAACAAGCTCCACAAATAACTCCACCGTATACAGTCCCTACTCAAGCAACACCTCATAGTGTAGCGCAAAATAGCATGACAGACGGTGTAATTCGGGGAACCAGTGATGGGACGTATACTTGGTATCGTCAAGAACAAGCAGTTCCAGAAAACGCTTTTGATCCAGACTCAGGAATCAATTTTAAAGGCATTTTGTTAGCACATAAATCTGAATTTCTTCACTTTTTAATTGGATGCACATTAATTTTCTTAATAGGAATAATTTCTTTCTACAATCAGATTATTAACTCTGGATACATATGGGCTCTTTTCATGCTTGCAGGTTTTTATATGACAGCTTTTCTTTTCCACGAATTTGGGCATCGTCAAGTAGCTTTACATTTTGGACTTCAAACGAAATTTCGACTACTAACTTTTGGAATGCTTTTGACAGTTTTTAGCCTTATAATGGGCTTTATAAGTCTAGTTAGTTCTTCAGCTACTTTTCCAATGCTAGCTCTTCCCGGTGCTGTTGTAGTTTTAGGATTAGAAAAAATAAATCGAAAAACTGGATTATGTAAAGCAGCTGGACCGCTTGTTAATTTAGTTTATGGTTCGATTTTATTAATTGTATCACTTATTATACCAAATGCGCTGTATCCATTGAATTTTTTTGTTGGTTATGCTTCATACTTCAATTTTATGCTTGGTGCATTTAATATGATTCCAATTGGAATACTAGATGGTCAAAATATTTGGAAGTGGAATAAAAAGATTTATTTAGGTTTAATAGCTTCCTTGGGGATATTATTAATATTAACCTTAATATTTATTAATTCACCAGTAGGAATATACTTCTGATTATCTTAAAATTTGATAGGATTTTAGATTCAGATAGAATTTTATAAAAAAAATTATGAAGGATCAAAGTTTATTTAGAATTAATATAGAAAATTGTAGGAAAAGAAAGCAATAAACAATAATTTGTATTTTCCAACACTATAGGTATAATCCATGACTTTTTGCGAACATTGTGCTGAAAAAATTAATTTTCTACCGTTCAAATGTAAATATTGTGGTGGAGCATTTTGTAAAGAGCATCGCATACCTGAAAATCATCAATGTACTTTCGAACTAAAACATGCTCCGAATACATTTTCAGGTCTAGGAGAATCGCCATCAAAAAGTGGTTATTCGCGAAAAACTCCAAGGGAATTTAAGAGATATATGAAAAGACAAGACAAGCAGAAACAAAAAACCGTTAAGCTTTATAAAAGCTATGATTCTCAACGAACACAAAATAATGTGACACTTTATTTACTTATTACAATCTCTGTAATGTCTATCGCTAGTATGGTGTTTCCTTATGAATTAGCTTTAAGTAGTTCTAGTTTTTTAGGATTTTATTTATGGACTTTTATTACTTCGGTTTTAGTAAATTTCAGTTATGATTTTTTTGGATTAATTTTTCTATTTATCCTCATGATTTTTTTCTACATGCTTATAAAAAATATTGAGAAGGCGTTTGGAACAAAATTCTTAATACGATTATATTTGATATGCGCGCTTTTTTCGGGTTTAATTTATTTTATATTATGGCTTATGTTGAAGCTTTTCTTCATACCTCCTGAATTAATAGACTATTTTCCTTACGGATTAGCCTCAGGCGCTCTCTTAGGCGTTATATGTTTTACGATTTATATAAATTGGAATCGTCGAATGACGTTTTTAATCTTTTTCATGCCAATTAGGATGAGAGGGAAAACAATAATAATTTTCTTAATACTTATAAAGCTAGTTCCTGGTTTACTGTTTGCAATTGACTCTCCTCCGGTCCTCTTAATATATCTTCCCGATTTGGGAGGAATTCTCGCTTCATTTCTCGTTTATAATTATAAAATGAAAAATCGATAGTTTACCATGAAATTAATATAACTCAAATCCGAAAAAAATATCAACGAATAAAAGCTATTTTTTTTATCATTATTGAATTATTAATTAATTGAGTTTTACTATTGCCAGAAGAAGAATTATCAAAAATAATTGAATTAAACGAGGATTTAATTGAAAATAACGAGATCTTAGCAGCTCAAAATAAAGATTTACTCTTAAAGTATAATATTCGTTCTTTTGACATTGTTGGAGCTATAGGAGCTGGAAAAACTGCGCTTTTAGAGTCAATTTCTAAGAGGATTTCTAAAAATAAAAGAGTCTTAGTAATAAATGGAGATGTAACCACGAGAATTGACGCTGATCGAATAGAGAAACATGGTGTGAAAACCATCCAGATTAACACGGGTAGAGAATGTGCATTGAATTCATATCACATTTCTCAAGTAATAAAAAATTCTGATTTAAGTGAGTTCGATGTAATTTTTATAGAAAATGTAGGAAATCTCATATGTCCTTCTGATTTTATTTTAGGTACTGATAAGAGAATAATAGTGGTCTCAATTACAGAAGGACCATGGGTTATCCGAAAACATCCGATGTTGTTCAAATTTTCAGACATAGCGATTATTAATAAAATTGATCTAATCGATGTGATAGATGTAGATATCGAACATATGATTAGCGATGCATTAGAGATAAATCCGAATCTAAAAATCTTTGCAACCAGTGCAATTACAGAAGAAAACATACCTGAATTAATAAAGGAGTTATTCTCCGATTAATTAATAGAAATTGGTAATAGATAGTTTAAATTAAAAATAAAAGTAAATGAAGATAATATTAATAATAAAGTAATATTTTAATTGAAGGTGTTGATATATTAGTCTAAGGCAATATAATACGGAATTAGGGTTACTTATTGACAAGATTGTTAAAGTCTATATAGAAAAAGACAGATTCTTTGTAGGTCAGTTAAAAGGAATTTCGGAAGATTCTAACCTCATTTTAATAAATGTTAAAAATGAAAAAAATAAAGTTTTCCCAAAACTAATGATTAGGAGTTCATACTATCATTATGTAACTGTTGAAGAAGAACCTTTTCCTATGCAAGGATTAGCGGATAGAATTGCTACCATTTTTTCTAAAGGACATGTGAATTACATTGAAGATCAAAATATAATCTCTATTTTAAATGGGAAAATTATCGTAAATGAGGATGGAGTGAGGGGTACTGGCCCTTCAGCTGATCGTGTAAAAAAGATATACGAACAATTCAAAATTGATCTAGATAAGGAATAAATTCGATCCTTTTTTTTTATAATTTATCAGCTTGATTTTTTGTTGCAAACGCTTCTAATAGATTTTTTAAATCTAAATCTTGAAGGACATTTTTAAACAGTGCTTTTCCTAATGGAGTAATTCTTAATACATTTTGGTCTTCAATTCTTCTTAAATAATCATTTTTGATTAGAAATTCTACGTCAGAAGTCCAAACCTCCTTAAAAATTTCTTCTATGTCGTTAATTTCTAAATTTTCATCTATTTCTTTGCTAAGCGCCAGAATCAAAGCTAATGTACCATATTGAGAGGGTGTTATACTATCATCTTTACCCTCAGATGTTAGAACATAATAGATTTGATCTAAAAACTTCGATTTTATAAATTCGAAGCCAATCTTTTTTAAATTTAAATATACAGCGCTTATAATTTCTTCAAATTCGAAATTTTTACTTATAATCCTGAGATCTTCCTCTCGAATCATTTTCTGAGGGCTTGTTAAAACAATTTTTGCGATATTTTTTACAACCTCTTCAAAAGTTTCATTTTCCATATTTACTCTCATCATCTCTTCTATACTTTTATTATTTTTATGTTATTAATTCCTTTTTTCAAATCCAAATTTGACATAAGAAAGATTAATTTATACTTAGTCAGTCTCTCGTTTTTTTCAAATAAGGGTAAAATTTTTCTAATAGTTCTATAAATAGAACCACCTTTATTATAAATGTTAGGAATAAACAAATTTGAGAAAAAAATAGTATCGTCCCCTAAAAGGACTCCAATTGAGATAGAAAAGCTAATGACAAGAAATATTTTTTCAGGGGTGGTTAGATCTTCAAAATTTGCTTTCTCTTTGCTATTTCTAGTGAAAATGATTTTCAGAAAAAAAGATGTATTAGTATCATTAATTACGAGCAGAAACTTCATTTCAAGGTTAATTTCTTTTAAAAACTCATTTAGTATTCCTTCAAGGTCTTTAACAACGCTCTCAAAGATGTTATAATTCTTAAAGCTTTTTGTTATTTCTTTTTTGTTTATCTGAATGCTAATTTTCTCATCGTTAGTTCGTAAATCATCATCAATTTCTCTCAACTTTTCAGTTACTACTATTAAATTGCTAGGATTATCTGCTCTAAAGAATTCATCTGGAATCGAAATTGTCTCTAACTCTGAATTAATTATTGAAATTTCATCCTCAATTTCTAATGATGTTCTTACGGGAGTTTCTAATAAATCTTTAATATCTTCAATGTGAGTTTCATTATTAATGTTAATTTCTTTTTCGTAATCAGTTTGCAACATTCTGATTCGATTCTCATCCTCTTTAATTGTTTCTAAGATTTCTTCATAGTCATTTTTGTAAATTTCATAATGAGGTGTTAATTTCTCTAGTTCTTCTTTTGTCTGCTTTGATCTTGATTTAATTTGATTAATTTCATATTGAGTCTCTTTTGCTTTTTTCTGGAGAGCTCTTATCTTTTCAGCATTAGTTAGATTATTGCCAATACCTAATTTTAAAATTGAGTCGTTTGTTCTATTATTCGTTGAACCGTCTAATTGTCTTGTAATTCTATTAATATGGCTAAAGCAAGTTTTTTTAGTCTGATTTAGTTCTCGAATATTATCATCAAAATTAACCAGTTTTCCTTTTATTTGGTCTATTTGATTTTTACGTTGAAGATAGTCCTCTTTTATATAATTTAATTTAAGCTTATTAGTTTTTATAGATTCCTTCAACTTATTAATCAAATCTACGATAGCTGATAACTCGCTAGATTTTTTGTGTTTTTTTGCTAATTCTAATTCTATTATCAGTTGATTTTTTCTTTCTGATAAGTAAACATATCTAAATGTTAGTAATATGATTTCTATAAATTTATTGAATTTTGAAAAAATCTCTAAGTTATATTCCACAATTTTCCGATAATTAGATATATAATCTAATATTTTCAGAAAATGTTCTAATTCAGATAATTTATCTGATTGGTTTTGAAAAAGATTAATTAATTTCTTAGCTGGAATTAAATCTAATTTTTCAATAATTTGCATACAATCTTGATTATGATATTCTTGAAATATTTCGCGTTTAAACTTACCCAAGATTAGAGTAAATCTATCTTTAATAGTAATTTTCTTCGGTCCTATGTTTATTTCAAGTTTATTTAGGCTAATAGGTAAATTCACTTCGCTATCTTTATTAATCAGATTCAAAATGATCTTTGAACTTTTTATACTCTTTTTCTTTCTTTTTTTTTCGGTCTCTGATTATTTTTAATGGATCTTCATCAATGTCTTCTTTTAATAAATAGTTTTTATCAGATTTTTTGTCAAATTTCATTTTAAACTTTTCAATTTTTTCTGTAACTTCATCCGAAAGTTCCAGTTTCTTTTGGTCTCCACTTTCACTGACATCAGTTAACTTTTCTCTCTTCCCTTTTCGTAATTTTCTTTCAAATTCTTTTTTTGATAATTTCAAATAACTTTCGTAAGTTTCCATTTGTACTTCTTGTTTTTTCTTTAATTCTTCAAATTTTTGTTTTTGTTTACTTTTAGATAATAGTTCCTTTTTCGCTTGTAATTCTTCTTCAGTTAGTTTACTCTCAATAGCCTTTAGAAATTTTTCATAAGTTAATTCGTAATTTATATTGAATTGCCGTTCAAACTCCTCAATAATAGAAGAAGGTGTATCATTCGGTATTTTTTTTAATTCGTAATCTAAGCGTTTTTTTACATTTTTTAAAAGGCTTTTTTGAAGGTTTTCAACAGAGCTTAAAAAAATAGTATTCTGATTTAAAGCATCAAATAATTCTAACCATTGTGTTACGCTAATGGAGGGAGTATATGATATTTGAGTTAAAATTTTACTTATATTTCTCTTTTCTATTAAAGAATGACCTATTAAAATTGTGTGTTTTTTGTTTAAATCAAAAAAATTTAAGTTATTCTTTAGATCATTCTTGTATTTATTAGTAAGTTCGTGTTTAAGGTTTAAAAAATCGTTTATATTATTGGTGAAGATATTTTTTAAATTTTTATTGATACTTTCTAAGATAATGGTTATATCGGTTATTTGGTTAAGAAAAGGTTCGTTATCGGAATATTGGGAAACATTTAACTTTTCTGATTCAAATTGATTAATGAGATTAGTCATTTTATTAATTTTACCTTGAAGGCTCTCAACAGGTGAAGTCAATTCTCTAATTTTTTTAAGGTTAAATAACTGATTTTCCATCGTTTTTGTCTATAAAATATATTTCTAACCAATTTTATTATCTTAAAAGGTTATATTTCTGGTGGACTAGATATATTATCTTGATTATTTTCTCTTCTTTTAGATTTTATAAATCTTTGCTTTGTATCGCTCAATCTGTCTTGTCTTTCAACATGAATCGCTGTGCCTCCTACTAATTTTAACGAATTGTAAAAAAGTTCATAAGTTAAGCGTTCGGTATAAATAGCTTTCAATAGAGATACTTTCGTGCCTCTTTCTATATCTGAACCCGAATATCCCATGGTTAATTCGAGTAGGCCTTTCATTTTGTGTTTTTTGTGAAGTTCGTCCCATAAGATATTACCTTCAAACTCAGAAGGTGAATGACCTAATTTGCGCTCCAAATTATTATTTATACCTTGAATTCTTTCATATTCATCATTTAAATTTGCGAAAATTGAGTCATCAACCCCGATTTTTGCGTTTTTAACCTTATTAAGGAAAGATTCAATAATTTTTTTTCTTAAATGGTAATCAGGAAATTCAAAACTAAAATGGAAAGTAAATCTTCTCCAAATAGCTGAGTCTAATTGATTTTGATGATTCGTAGCCCCAAAAATAGCTAACGGTACGCCTTCATAATTAACTCTATCAATTACTTGTAAAAATGATATTACAGCGCGTTTAATTTCTCCAACTTCGTGAATATTTGATCGTTCAGACCCAATGGCGTCGATTTCATCAAAAAATAGTATAAAAGTGCCTCTTTCTTTAGCGATTTCAGCTGCTAATTCCACAACATTTCTAATTTGTTTAATAGTATCTCCAAGTAAAGGAGATACAAGTCTATCAGTTTCTACCACGCATATAGGTATGTCATATTCTTTCGCGAATCCCCGAGCAATAGAAGTTTTACCAGTTCCAGGGGGTCCATACAAAAGAACGGTCAAGCTGGGGTTAAGTTTTGCTCCTTTTAATTGTTTAGCAAATTCGTGATATCTCTTTAAAGCTTTAAAGAAATCATGTAAAATTTCTTTTTTAGCTTCATTACCTAAGATGTCTTCAATAGACTCTTGAATATTGGAAGGGAAATATACTGCTCCATATTTACCTATTCTATTTTTAATAGCTTCGTCAGTAAATGTGATGTTATCATCCACTTCTTCTTTCGAATTGTTAATTTTTCTCATCTCATTTTATGGTAATTTATTTATTTTTTCTTTCTTTATCAAATTTTTCAATAAATATTGCTATTTCATTAATAAAATCTTTAAGGCTATCAATTTGAGAACCAATGAAGTTAAAAATTTCTTTTCGATACTGAGGAGAATCCCTTATTTTCATCTTATCCAGACCTAAATAGTTAGGAAAGCAAATGAGTTTCATTAAGTAGGGTAATATTTTCTCATTTGTTTGTAAATCTTTAAAAATGGGGTAAAAAATATTTTGATCTGACAACTTCCATCTTAAAATTCCCATGTAAATCAAAAAAGCGAAATTCATTGAAATCCAGTTTATTAATTCTTTTGATAAAAAACCTCTTCGTTGTGAAGCAAATGCCAAATAGTATAAATATAATGTTTCGTTGCTCAATCGCGGTAATAGTCTAGTTTTTCCATCGGACTGTTTAGTGCTATGTATGAAGTTATTCTCTAGCATGATTTCTATTAAGTTTTCTCTTGGAGCGAGGAAAATTTCGTCTATAATACGGAGTCCAATGCGTTCGGAAATTTGATCTATGGCTTCTTCTTCTGCGTTTGCGATGGAATCAATGTAAGGGTTAAAAATGGCAGTTTTTAAAATCATTGGGAGCTCTTGGTTTTCTCTTTCAGGAAAATCTCCAAAATTTGGATCGAGATTATAAAGAGAAGTTATATTATTAATCAACTGATAAACTTTTGGAGAAATTCCGGGAATTTCAAAGAAATCTGAATCTTCTAATTTTTCTCGATAATAAGTATGGGGTTGAAGTATGTGCCGTTGACAATCGTATAAATCGTGCGATACTTCTAATAATTTATTGTAAATTACTTTTAAATTTCTACCTCGAGGGAATAGTTTTTCTTCAATATATTTAACTAAAACATACAAATACGTATTTTCTAAATTTTGTTCGTCCGGATTAGTAATATGTTGTAAAACATTTAGAGCACCTACGGATTCATATAAAAACTCGATAATATAATCTTTAATATCTAGGATTGGAATCCGATCCCTATATTTTACTAAAAAATCTTTTATTATTTCGTATATATTTGATCTGTACATCGCTGAAAATTCTGATAAAGCTCTTACCTTCCTTATATTTCTTTTTTCTTCTTTTTCTCGAATTTTATCTAGAACTTCAGTGTCTAACAAAAGATCCGCATCTAGATCAATTATTAATCTCCTTGTTTCTCTGAGAATAGGTCGCATATGAGTTAAGAAAGTAAGATATCTAGGGAATATATCTGTCCATTTCTCCCTCTTTCTACCAGGTTTCACACTTCTTCTGGACTTTTTTTTATAACTCATAAATTTCACCAAATTTATCATTTAAGTTAACTTTCATCATATCCTACTACAATTTCTGTGAATATATTTGATATTTCCACGAAAATAGGAATTTCAACCCTAACTAATTGACCCAAAACCCACTTATTAACGTCTTTAATTAAAAAGCGTATTTGGTTATGAATTTTTTTATTAATTTCAGAATCTATTATTTTTGATAACCACAAACCTCCTCCTAACCTATAAGCGATAATTTTAATTATAGGCTCAAAGAGAGGTTCTAAAACTTGTCTCATCATCCACGATTTCGGAATCACGCTCATACTATCTGGATCATAATTGGGATCGTTGAGTATAGGGCTAGTTTCATCCACGGATATTTTAGGTAAAAAGCTCAATAATAGAATCAAAGCAAAAATTGCTGAAATACCATTTAAAGTGTATGACCCCCCAATCTTATCAAGATTATCTCTATTAATAGCGATGTTAGCTAAAAACATACATATAAACACATTTCTATCGAAAGCTTCAGACACATAAGCATAACCTAATTCTTCGTCGATTATTAAGTATTTTTCTTCAAGAATTTTAATAACACTTTCAGGAAAGGTATAGAATGTGTATATTTTTTCTTCACTTCTTCTAATATCTTTTTCGACAACAAGTTCTTTTGAAACCAAACCAAATAATTGAGCAAGCTCTTCAAGCTGATTTTTAATATAGTGCCGAGGTTTATTTGGATCACCAAACATTGCATAAAACTGATAATCGACAATATGAAAGTCGTTCCTTTTGCTAAAAGCTTCTACCATTCTATCTATTATAGGTCCCTGAGTTCCTGAAGCAATAGCTTTTGCTTTTGATGTTACAAATCCATTTAATAATTCGTTTATAATGAAATCTTGTTCATGGGTTCTAGATTTTATTATTTTTTTAAAAGCTTCAGTGAAATCCTTTGTATTTGGAAAGAAAGCATTTTGGATTTTATCATTAATAGATTTTAGAAATATATCTCCATTATTCTTGGGAAAGTGGAGCTTCATATTTTTTAGCCTTTGAATTAGAGCTTCCTTTGCTCCTGGAATGTTTTCTATGTCTCTTTTTTCTAGTTCTTCAATGGCTTTTTCTAATCCTTTTTCAAAATCTTGAAGTAATCCTTTCCAAGTAGTATCTTGATAATTTTCCATGATATTCACTGAAGAATTTATTAAATTTTGTTATCTACCAATCTAATTCTGTTTGTATTTTCTTTAACGCTTTAATTAATGGAGTAATAAGCTTTTTATCGTAAACGTTTGGAGAAGCTATTCCTCTTTGGGTTTTCCAGCCCATTTGAGTACTTTCTCCTATCTCTCTTTGGCCATATTTTAGGATATGAGTTAAATCTCTCATCCACCAATAAAACCTGAGCCACTTTTTATTTGGATTATCTTTAGAATGGATAACTATTAAAGCTTTCCACTCCCCCATAAGCCATTTCACAGTAATACCGCTTACAGGCATATAGTAATTAATAGGAAAGTTAGTTTGAAAAGTTAGATCGAGCTCTTTAGACAGTATATTAAAGATAGGTTGATTGTACCCTTCAAGTATAACTATTTCACCACAATGTTGGCACTCATAATGAGACTTCTGTTTATCCATTTTTTTCTGACATTTTGGACATGTTCGATTTTCAATTATTCGGTATTTGAGGAGGTCTAAATATTTCTCTTTTTCTAAGATTTCTTTTTTTTTAGGTTCTTGTTTCCCATACTTCCCACTCCATGTCCAAATATCGTCGAAACTATTATTGATTTTCTCTATTGTTGTAATAACATTCTTCAAAACATCTTTGTCGTAGATTTTAAACATACCAGCATGTTGATAGCTTTTCCACCATGACAATCTTACATATTTTTCATCTTTTAAATAGGAGCTATGGCAAATCAATGTAGCAAATAAACGCGTCTCAGTTTTACTTATAATAATTCCTTTTTCACATATTTCATATTGTTTATTAAGACTTGCGTTTTTATGGAAATATTCTCCGTCAAGAAACTGACCTTCTTTAACCTTTTTCTCCTCATCTTCTTGAGTTCTATCGTCCTTTTGCTTTTTTATTTTTTTACATTGAGGACATTGGTAAATTCCGGTAACTAAAGGTTCCATTTCGATATCACAAGCTGTACATTTCAAATTTAATCATCACTACTAGTTACTAGGTATCTTTCAAAATCTAAATTTAATAATTTTAATTCTTTTTTTGTTAGTTTTGCAAGTTCATTATTCATGTCTATTAGTTCTTCTCTAAGCTTTATTAGAGCACTTTGAATAGTATTTACAATATTATCTTCATTAAAAGACACTTTCTCAATAAATTCAAGATAATTAAACTCTCTATCCTTACCTGAATAATATTTCCTAATTTCTAATATTTTTTTCTCTATTTGTTGCATCTGGAATGAATAATCCAATAATAACAACAATTTCGAATTCCAATCGCTAAAAATTGGATTTTCAACATCAATATCATTCTGAACAAATTTGTCAGGAAGCTCAATTTTTTCATCTTTAAGATGTTTAATGATATCTTTATCTTTCTTTATAGCTTCATACACTTTTTTCAAAATGGGTTTTGTTCTTAATTTAGGCTCGAAAATATCAATATATTCATCTATTTTTTCTTTTATTTCTAAATACCTTTGGTAGACACCTTCGATTGTAATCTCAATTTTGATTGCTTGATAGATATTGCCATATTGGTCTAAAATGTAATAAGCATCGTCTGGAATTGTATAATCATGATCTCCTAGTTCAGAGATAAACGGGTGGATAATGTTATTCGTTTCGCACCTTACTCCTTTTAATTTGATTAATGCGGAGTTAAAATTCCGCTTCGTAAGAAACTTAAATTTTTTGTTTATAATTAAGAACAGTGTATGATCAGGCACTGAAATTGTATCATTCTCAATAGTTACCGTTTCTTCTCCTAACCGGATGATAAAATCTCCCTCTTTTTGCTGAAACTCTCTCATACTTCGAATATTTTTAAATAAACCTAAGTCAACAGCTACTTCAATGAATTCATCAGTCCAGAAGTTTAGGACATTGTTTTTAAATATCTCATCTAATATCAAGACTTTCTCATATGATTCAATTAGTTCTGAATCGTTTAGGTCTCTAAATAAGTCGTTTCTGATGACGTAAAGAAATAAAACAATGTATCTCATATCAATATCGTCAAGAACTTTCTCAATCAAGTTCTTATCATTATCAATTGACAAATTCGTATGTTTCATACCTAAAATCCACTTGTAATTTTATAAATCAATCATTTATTTCAGCTAAAAAGAGTAAGTGAATTAATTAATCATTCCTAAAAAATTTTTCGATTTTCACTGAAACACGTTTTTTAATATTATAATTTTTTCTTTTATATTTCTTAGGGCTTTTTTTGTTTTAAATAAAAATATTATACAATATAATAAAGAATTAGAATATAACCTAAAAATGAGTTTTAAAGAATTAAATCTTAATAAAGGATTTAATAAACCGAAATATAGAGAAAAAGAAAAACCAAAACTTGAAAACAAAGAACTTAAAGATAAGTCTGATAAACCTCAAACAAGCCCAAAAGTTAGAATTGAACTACAGAAACCAAAACTAGAAAAGAATCCAGAGAACATTATAGAGAATCCGAAGCAAAACACATATCAAAGGATTAAAACTGATTATGCTAATTCAAGTCCAAAAATAAATCCACACCATAAAATTATAGACTCAACTAGAAAAGTTGTGGTAAATCCTAAAGATAAAATCCTTAAGCATCAGGAAATACAACAAATTAAGATTAATCCAAAGAGGAGATATATGACTAAACCTGTTGAGATTAAGCTTGATAAGTATATTAACCCCGTGGTTGATGGATGGTTATATAATGTTAAAAAACGCCAAATACAGCTTCGTTTGGACTCTGGAAAACGATACATTTCCAAAAATGATAGAAATTTTGCGAAGGTCTATAATCTAAGAAGATTTTACAATTATGCAGGTTTAGTATACCGTATTATTGAAAATGGAACTGGTAAGATAAGATATGGTTCCACACTAGGCACTTTAGAAGGTAGATGGAGGTGGTATAAGAAAGATGCACTTAGAAATATTAATAATCCAAATAATACACCATTTCATAGAAGAATTATAGAATCTTTGAAACCTGGAAAAGATATTGATAAATGTTTTATCATGCGACCAGTAGATATTTGTTTTGATGTAAATACTTTGGGTTTGAGAGAAGATTATTGGATTAAAAAACATAAAACACAAGATCCTTCAAAAGGATATAACATCAAGGGTGGGGGAGTGGGAATAAAATTAGATGTTCCAATCTCTAAAATTGTTAGTGGAATCGCAAGTGGGTATAACATAGAAGATATTAGAATTTCATTATCAAATTCAACGGGGATGAATTTCTCAAGAAAAACAATTAGCAGAAGGATAAAACAATATTGGGGCGGGAAAAATGAAGCCAGAAAAAGATTTTTAAAGCCAGTTTTAGAAAAAATTATAAGAGATGGCTATAAAACGAATGATATTACGCATTCTTTTGGAAATTTTGGGAGAAATATTGTAGAGAGAATAATTCCTCAGATGTTTGAAAAGAAAAGCTTTTCAGAATTAAGAAGATATTATTTAAAGAAGGACTTAAAAAAATATATAACTATGGGAATAGGGCCAAAAGCAATTGATAGAGAATTGAAATATCATGGTTTGACCGAGATTAATAATGCTATTAAAGAGGAATGGGGAAATTTAGATCTTGCTCAGAAGAAACTTTGGAAGCCATTAATTATATCCAGAATAGGAAATGGAGATCATCCTAGTAAAATTTTGATAGATTTTGGTTATTCAGAAAATTCGGCAAAAAGTCAGTATAACCGAGTTTTAAAAAGACTGTTTAATGGTATGACTTATAATCAGATTAAGGAGAAAATAAAGGATTCACTTAGTTATGATAAATTTTAAATCTTCAACCGTTTAAATCTATAAATTAATATGACAAAACTTTTTTGTTATGCTTTATATTATTTGTATATATAAGTTATAGTGTTTGAATAATGGGAAGAAGAAAAAGAAAGCAACAAACTTATAAACGTGTTAAGAAAGTACCTAAGATTTTCACCTGCCCGAATAACTAAATGGATCTCCCATTCAATATGGAATGCGGTGAAAAATCTGTAAAAGTGGAAAATATTAGAAAAAGTGCGATTGCTACGGTGAAATGTGGTCATTGCGGTTTAAAAAAGGAAGTTCTGGTTAATTCGATATCAGAACCAGTTGATGCGTTTGGAGATTTTATCGATATTCATTATGCTAATCAAGAACTTCAGAGATTAGAAAAACGTATTGAGAAGCTTAAGAAAAAGAACGAATGGGGAGAATTAGCTTTATCTTATTCAATTTTAACTGATATATGTAAATTTAAAGCTGCCGAAGCCTTAGAAGACGAAGATAATGTCAATCTCGATGAAGTAAATAAATGGAAAATTAAAGCTGAAGAATATAAAAGGTTAGAAAAGGACGCTTTACTTCAATTAGACTCGTTAGAGTTGGAAAAGGGAATTAAAACTGATGATGAAAGTTTATTTACAGAACACGACGAAAGCGACATAAAGAAAGCAAAGAAAATCGAAGATATATTTGACGATCCTGGTTTTCTTGAATTCTAAATTAATCTAATTCTCGTCTTCAAGATATTTTTATAATTCAGTATCTAATATTTTTTTTACAATATTTTGGGGGATATACTTCCATATTGGAAGTTTAAAGATTGTTTTAAAAAAGCGAGCTCGATTAAGTTTTCTTTCCAAAATGAAGTAGCTCCAGTTATAAAACGCTAATTTATTGAAAAGATTCATCAAATTCACCCCAAAAGGATTAAATCTTGAAGTAAGAAAACTTGCTATATACGATCCTAATCGTTTAGTTTGAGGAATAGATTCTGGATAAACAGATTCTGAAAGAGATCTATTAAAAATTTCATAAATTGAGAAAATTGGAATAAGATTGTTTATATAATCGTTTACAATTTCATTATAATCATGTCTTTCTAACGATAATGCTGAAAGCTCGTTTAATTTTTTTAGAGCAAATTTAAAATGCTTTTCTTTAAAATATAACCACATGCTTCCCATTATATCCCTGATCTTCTCCAGTTCATTTAAAACTTCCGTTTCATTAAAAACAAAGCCATTATTTTCCTCAAAATGTGTTATATAGAGTAAAAATATTGAATCATTAGATTTCTTATCAAAATTGGTAATAGAACGATTTTCTTTAGTCACTTTTGGATCAAGATCATCATTAAAAGTGTAATGAATAGTATGAGTATATAATGGTGAAGTCCAAAGCATTTCCATAATTCGTTCCATAAGTTTAATATGAAGAGAAAAGTCTTGAATCTTAGAATATCGTCGAGAAAGTTTTAAGCTGGGAATTGAAAAAGTTTTAGATTGATCAATTCTAAACTTAATTCTATCCATTCTTTTCAGATTGTTAATATATTCTTTTCTTTGCTTTTTATTGATTAGAATCTTTTTAATTAGTAGATTTTTTATTGATATTAGGTTTTTTAAATATTTATAGAAATTAACATTATAGGTTTTTACGATGTAATCGTGAGTCATTAAAGGTACGTCCATTGTCTGTTTCTGAATTTTTTTTTCTATACTCATAGCGTGATCTCCAATAGAATATGAAAACATAATATTATCAAGAGTTTCTTTTAAATTTGAATATACTCCTAGTTTTTTTGGATCCTGTGTAAAATAACCATGCAAAAGAGTATTAATTCCTTTAAACACATTATTTTCGTATTCTGAAATAATTACCGATTCAAATTCTCCGGGATGGTGTCGTTTAATCCCATATTTCTTACCTACTAAAAAAATCGCTTGATTAGCTCTATGACAGATAGTATGACTCCACTTAAACAAGGCTTCTAATATTTTACCAATAGTTAGTAAATAACCGTAAAATTCTGGTCCAAAGTAAATGGGGAATCCAAAACCTCTAGATGTGGAGAATGTGAATTGAAAAACATGTCTTGTTTTTTCACCTTTAAGAATACCGGGAAATTTATAATGTAGTGCCAATCTAGGATACAGCGCCCCAAATCCCAAATTCATCCAGGTTTCAAACAGTATTATGCTATCTGGAAATCGAAAAGTATCTCTCTTATGTAATAAATCCTCACTTAACGTACTTAAAGCAGTAGGAAAATTATGGAGCCAATTATTATTATTTTCTATTTTTTTTAATCCTTCTTTAAACTTTTTTAACGCTATAGGTTTTAGTTTCGCTTGTACAACGGATTTTTTGTAATAGTAGTTATTTAAGACTCTAATAAGAGACGGGATTTCTAATATTTGTTTTTGAAAATCGTGAGCAATTTTTACATTTGAGACTTCTGAGTCCTTATTTAATGATTGCTGCACTTAATAAACCAAGTTAAAACAAATAATTTCTTATATTGATATATTCGTTTTTTAATTTTAATATTAATTGATTTCTTTAAGTCTTTAATAGAAATTAAGAAATTATGTTTATTAACTAAAAATAAATAAAATTCATGTTTATTGTCCTGATTGAGCGCGTTTTGAAAATAATTGCTTTAGTTCGCCCATTATAGCGCCTCTTAAGCTTACAGGACTTGCTGGACGTGGTCCTCCAGGTCCTCCAGGTCCTCCAGGCGGAGGTGGTGGTCCTCCAGGTGGCCCTCCAGGTGGCCCTCCA
>Ga0209978_10000335_pt1 | contig 17138 bp, 12 predicted proteins | sample BentaG_FD_182805 | JGI IMG/M metagenome (GOLD analysis project Ga0209978, IMG submission 182805) | Deep subsurface microbial communities from South Atlantic Ocean to uncover new lineages of life (NeLLi) - Benguela_00093 metaG (SPAdes)... | ecosystem: Environmental > Aquatic > Marine > Oceanic >... | reverse complement strand
CTGATACTGGAGGGGGAAGTTATATTATTCCCCAAGATGAGTCAAAATATCAGTTTATAGAAATTAAAGAGGATGATTCGAACATATCATAATTTATTCAAGTTTAATATTGGTAAAAATAGATATTACTCTATTAGAAGACTATTTGGGTTATGAAGGAAATGATCCAAAAAGAAAATAAAAATTTATATTATTCAAATCTTTTGTTCTTTTAAATAGATAAATTAATTTATAATGAATTCAAACGCAATTAATAATAAAAGACAGAAAAACATCGCTTATCTATTATTAATATCGACAGCTGTTATTTGGGGGGGTTCTTGGCCATTAGGTCGATGGTTAGTATCCGAAGAAGTCGGAGGAGTAACGATCCCCCCGTTAATGATAGCGGTAGTTCGATATTTTTTTGTTGTAATCTGTTTCTTTCTCATTCTTAAGTCTAAAGAAGGAACTTTAAATTGGAAATTTGCGAAGGAGAATTGGAAAATCTTAACTTTAATGGGACTGTTATCTGTAACCATTTATCAAGTAGGGTATCAATTAGGGATTAATATGACTGCTGCGAGTGATGCTAGTATCTTAGCTTCTACAAATGCTATTTGGGTCGTTATTTTTTCAAGTAGATTTTTAAAGGCGGAATTTTTTACTTGGAAAAAAGGTGTAGGAACCCTCTTAGCATTTATAGCTGTTATTGTTGTGTTTTGGTTCTCTCCCAATGTAAGCGTTTCAAATCGAATTCTTGGGGACATTTTAATCTTATCTGCCGCATTTGCTTATGCAATATATACAGTTCTTTTCCGTTATTTCATAATTAAAACTCGAGAAAAATCTAATTTTTATCAACCTACATCCTTATGGATAATAACTTGGGTATCTTTTTTTGGATTTTTAATAATAACTCCTATTTCATTACTCATTAGTCCAGAATTTCTTAATCCATTACAATATTTATATATTCCAAGCCGTGTTTGGATTGGAATTGCATATTTAGCATTTATTTCAACAGTAGTGGGATATACATTCTATTTAGAAGGGATTAAACGCTTAAATGCCAGTCGAGCAGCGATATTTCATACTCTCGTACCTATAATTGGAGTAATTCTTTCTGCTATATTTTTACATGAACGATTCGATGTTTTCATTTATCCTTTTTCCTTATTACTAGTGATATTTGGAATAACTCTTGTAAATCTTAAATCCTCCCGAAATAAAGAAGAAAAACTTAGCAAAAGGGAAAAAGAATAATATTCTAAGTAAACAAAATTTAGTATTACAGAATTATCAATGCAAAACTTTAATACATTTGATTTTCTACTCAAATTTATGAGTTTTAAATTCAAAAAAGACTGTATTCTTTACATCTTAAGTCGCAAATAAAAAGGTTATCATATGGGCTATACAATTTTTATAAGTTATGCATTGGCGGATAGTAAAAAGTTACAAATAGGTGATATTGCAACTCAATTAGAAGATAAAGATGAAGTAGATAAAGTACATTATTGGGAAGGGTGGCGCGGGTATTTAGATGGTGATATTATAAGTTTCATGGAAGATAACATCAAGGTTTCAGACATTTTTATTGCTGTATGTACTGAAGCCTCAAATTTATCAGAAAATTGTGGAAAAGAACGAAGAATGGCCGTTTTTCAGAATAAACGGCTCACGCCTCTCTTTGACGATTTCAGTAACGTTCCAGAAACTTTTCAACCTTATATTGGTATTAATTTCACAAGTAAAAATATAACTACTATAGCCAATGAGATCTATGATTTGATTATAAAAGGAAGGGAAGAAATCATTGAAGCTCCTTCAGCATTTAAAAAAGGCATGTTCTTTTCAAAACAAGTTAACCTTAATGAAATTCAAATCCTCAAGGCAATTCAAAAAGAAATAAACAATAATCTTAAAGACTGCTTCAAAATTGATAAAAATGGCTATGTAACTTCACTTGAATTTTCCTCTATGACACTGAATTCTATGCCAAAATCTATATATTCTCTTAAGAACTTGACAATGGTGAATTTCTCTTTTGATTCATTCGAAACCGATGATCAAGTTAAAGAGCTCTTTTTAGATGGAAAGGAAATTTTAATTAATGGAAAAACTTATGTAGAAGGACAAATCGAAGAAAGAGTTAAAATCGATTCTCAGAGAAGACAAAGGTTAAGAGAAAAATTTAGGGTAAAACCAGAACAATTTAAGGTATTAGAAGAATTACAAAAATTATTAATCAAGGAACTTCCTAAAGAATATGAGATTGGTTGGAGCGATTATGGTGTAAAAGTTGAGAACGAAGAAGTTTTAACACTAGGTTTAGCTAATTGTGACTTAATGAGACTTCCAGATGATATTGGAAATCTAAATTCACTGAAGGATCTTTTTGTGAAGTATAATAAATTAACAACTCTTCCTAACTCAATAGGAAATCTAAAAGCACTTAAAAGAGTATCATTTAAGAACAATCAATTGACCATTCTGCCTGATATTTTTGTCAACCTTGATTCAATTCGAGAATTAGCAATAAGCGAAAATCAAATAAAAGTACTTCCTGCTTCTATTGGTAATCTTAAATCACTTCTCACCCTATGGTTTTATACTAATCAGTTAGAATCACTCCCAGAATCTTTTGGGCAGTTAGAATCACTTGAAAAACTGTATATTTATGAGAATAACCTAATGTCTCTCCCTATATCCTTTGGAAATCTTAAATCTCTTCAAGAACTAGACTTACACCGGAATCAATTAACAACCATTCCAGAATCTTTTGGTAATCTTAATTCTCTTATCAAACTTGATCTTTCACGAAATGAATTGGAAACCCTCCCTGAATCGTTCAATAATCTTGAATTGTTAATGAAGTTAGATTTATCGTATAATCAAATTAGTTCCTTACCGGAATCCATCGGAAACCTAGAATTACTTGTAGAATTGAATTTGAGTGAAAATTATAATAATACTCACTTACCAGAATCCCTTGGAAAGCTGAAATCACTTTTGGAGTTAAATTTAGATTATAATGGATTAATAGAACTTCCGGAATCCATAGGGAATCTTGAATCGATTCGTATAATGAGTTTAATAGATAATAAATTAACATCCCTTCCAGTATCTTTTCAAAACCTGAAGTCACTCATAATCTTGAATTTAAAAGGCAATAAGCTTACAACTATACCAGAATTCTTACTGGAGCTCCCAAACCTGAAATTTCTAAATGTCCAAAATAATTCCTTAGATTCAAATGCTGAGAAGATTATACAAAAGTTAAGTGTAAAAGGAATAAAGGTTAATAAGTAAACTTTTTAGTATTTCACAAAGATGAAGTTGACAAAGCATATATTTTAATATTAAATGTAGTATATCTTCGAGAGTTATTGAACAATATAATTTAAGAAATAATTCATGAAGTTCAATCAAAATATTCGAAAATATAGAATTAAATTAAAAGTAATAAGTGAGATTATCATAATTTCTAAATAGATGTATATTTTTAAAATTAATTTAAAATAGGTGTGAAATCAATTGACAATTAAAAAAATTGGAATCCTCACAGGAGGAGGCGATTGCCCAGGTTTAAACTCAGTAATTTATGGAATAATGTTAAAAGCTTATGATGCGGGTATAGAATGTGTTGGATTTCTCAAAGGTTGGAAGGGTCTCATGGAAAATCTAACGATCCCCCTTAAAATTGCGGAACACGATGATTTACATACTATTGGAGGAACTATTTTATACACAAGCAGAACTAATCCATTTAAGGGAGCTGAATCTAAAGAGGCAGTTGCTCAAGAATTGGTAGCTAAATTAGATGAATTAGGTATTGATGCGTTAATAGCAATCGGGGGGGATGATACATTAAGCGTTGCTGATGCTATGTGTAAAAACGCAAAAGTAAATATAATCGGATGTCCAAAAACTATCGACAATGATCTTGCGGGAACTCATTACACATTCGGATTTTGGAGTGCTGTACAACTTGCTTCAAATTCAATGGATAATTTAACTACTACAGCAAGATCTCACCAAAGAGTATTTGTTGTAGAGGTCATGGGCAGAGATGCAGGATTTCTTACTATGTATAGTGGACTTTCTGCAGGCGCGGATATAATACTAATCCCTGAAACGCCATTTGATTTCGAAAATGATATTGTTGATGTGCTTAGAAGTAGAGTGAATGCGGGATATACTTATCACATTATAGCGACTTCTGAAGGTGCTTATCCTAAGAATGAATCGTTAGAAAGAGATTTTAAAACAATTTCAAAGGAAACTATTAATAAATTGCCAAAAGATACATTTGGCAATCCTCTACTTGCAAAATTAAATATCTCTAAAATTATTGTTGATGAGTTAAATTTAAGAAAGGACCTTCAGTCAGAATTTCAGAATAATGGTGTTGATTTTGAATGTAGAAGCGTAGTTCTTGGCCATACAATGCGAGCAGGAACGCCAAATTCTTTCGATCGGATTTTAGGATTGCGGTTTGGACTTGCTGCAATGAAACTTGTATTAGAAGGCAAGTTTGGAAACATGGTCTCGCTTCAAGGAAATAAAATCGAGACGATTCCTCTCTCTGAGGGCGTTAGGAAGAAGTATATCACAACAGATAATGATAAAATGGAATTAAGAGATTTACTGGTTAAAATAAGATATTTATCTAAGCAAAAATAGAATAAATAAATAAAACTTTTTATTTTTGAAAGCCATGCTGATAACAAGTCTTTTGATTATTACATTAAAAAAATAGGATCTCAAATCTTAAATATTGTTGAATTCTTATTACAAAGATAATAAAATCAGGGCTATAAAAATGTCAGTAACTTATGATGGAATCACTTATAAAGTCAATCAAGAAGGAGAATTAAAAATTCAACATTCTCGATTAAGTGATATTTCACATATAGAAGGGCTTGAAAATCTTACAAATTTAAAAAAATTAGAAATTACTGAGAGTAAAATTTCAAAAATAAAGGGATTAGATAATTTAAAAGATTTAGTAGAGTTAGATCTTACAGGTAATCAAATTTCAGAGATAAAAGGAGTTGAGAATCTTACTAATTTAGTAAGGTTAATACTTAGATTGAATCAAATTAAAGAAATAAAACATCTTGGTTCACTAACAAAATTGAAAATTCTAAATCTCGATAATAATCAGATTTCCGAGATAAGTGGACTTGAGACACTAACTAATTTAGAAATTCTTTCAATTGCGAATTACAAAAAGTATTATGGAAACTCAAAAATTAATCAGATTTCAGAAATAAAGGGGCTTGAAACGCTAACTAAATTAAAGCTTTTAGGCCTTCAGAACAATCAAATTACCGAATTAAAAGGAATTGAAACCCTAACTAATTTAGAGGATTTATACCTTAGTGGAAATCAGATATCAGAAATAAAGGGATTAGATAATCTTGTAAACTTAGAAAAATTGAACCTAAATGAAAATAGAATTACTGAATTAAAAGGACTTGAGAATCTTTCAAATTTAATCGAATTAAATCTCGAAAACAATCAAATTTCCGAACTTAAGAGTATTGATACTCTCAATAATTTAAAGGATTTATGGCTTAGCAATAATAGAATTAGAAGATTAGACGATCTTAAATTTCTTTCAACATTAGATATAGCAGATCTTGGTGATAACCAGATTTCTTACGTAAACTGGAGTAATTATGATAAATATACGATTACAAAAAAGATTTGGCTTGTTAGAAATCCAATATGGACTACATTATAAATGTAAATTAAAAAAAGGTTGTAAAAATTTTTAATTATAGCTTTCAACCAAAATGCTTTTCCTCTTCATGATCAGCGTCAATAGCGTCTTTTTCTACATCTCGATCGAGCCATTTTTCGCTTAGCAATTCTTTATAATACTCATGCTGAATAATTAAACTCATAATTTCTGATGTTCCAGTCCAAATCTCTCCAAGCCTCGAATCTCGAAGTATTCTTTCAATGGGGTAAACCGTAGTATACCCGATTCCCCCCATAACCTGCATAGCATTATTGATAATCTTCCAACAGGCTTTAGTAGAAAATTTTTTAGATTCAGAAACTAATCTTCTTTGTAAAGCAGCCGGTGCTCCGGCGTCAATAGTTCTTGCTGTGTTTAGAACAATCGATCTTGCTGCGTCTAAAAGCGTAATACTATCGGCTATTTTAAAATTCACGGCTTGAAAGTTTTTTATTGTCTGTCCAAAAGCTTTCCTTTTAGTTGAATATTTAGTAGCAATATGAAGACAGGTTCTAGCTGATCCTAATGAGCCTGATGCGGTTGTAAGGCGCTCAGGGACCATCATTTGATAAAAGATTATACCTCCCTTCCCTTCCCCCATAATGACATTTTCTTGAGGAACTTGAACATCTTCAAATTTAAGTCTTCCAGCGCCACCCCCTCTAGTTCCTAGAAGACCGTATAAATACTCAGTTTCTACACCCTTAGTACGATCCACAATAAATAGACTAAGCGATGACTGAGGATCAGATTTAGGATCGAGGTTGGTTTTAGCATAAACTAGAAAGAAATCAGCACCTTCAGCACCCACAACAAAGCGCTTCTCCCCGTTCAATATATAATAATCACCGTCTTTAACAGCTGTGCAAGTCGCGCCAAAAAAATCGGAACCTCCTCTTGGTTCTGTTAACGCTTCTGCGGTATACTTTTTACCTTCACACATTGGCTTTAGGTACTTTAATTTTTGATCTTCAGAACCAAATAAATTCATAGCTTCTCCAGTAATTATAGGAAGAGAGTATAAACACGGTAATGAGCTTCCTAATACACCTACCTCTTCAAGAGCAACAACTTCACACTCCCAATTTAAACCTCGACCACCAAATTCTTTAGGAAACCTTAACCCTATAAGATTTTTTTTACCAAGGCTCTGTAAGAACTCAGTTGGATAATTAATTTCTTCTTTATCCATTTTCTTAATTAAAGAGTGAGGTACTTCATCTCTTACAAATGCGCGTACCTCTTCTTTTATCTTTTTGGCATCATCACTAATTAAATAATCAAACAATTTTGATTCTCCCTTAATATTTTTTATGCTTAATAAAATAATAGATAGTCTAAAATTTATTAGTTTACCCTTATTAAATTAATCATTAAGTTATGGGGATATGGGATTTCTAATAACCAGAAATCCATACACGATTATATTTCATTCAGCCACAAAATGACCTAAATATGCTTTCAAAAACTAAAAAAAGATATAAGGAATACCCAAATCCATTTAAAGTGTTAGTGCTCGCCACTTTCATTGATAAGTTAGGAGGTTTCTTATTATTTCCCTTTTTTTCTATGTATCTTATAGTACATTTTGGTGTAGGGGTGACTCAAGTAGGAATTTTATTTATGGTGCTTTCAGGTGGAAGTATAATTGGTAGTACGATAGGAGGTGCGTTAGCTGATAAATATGGTCGTCGTTCGATGCTTCTTTTAGGTTTAATTTCAAGCGGTATAGGAAGTGTCTTGATGGGATTAGTTGATAATCTGTATATTTTTTTCATAATGGCAGCATTTTTAGGAGTTTTAGGCGATTTGGGACGCCCAGCACGACAAGCAATGGTGGTAGATTTACTTCCACAAGATAAACAGGCAGAGGGATTTGGATTATTACGGGTATTTGTAAACCTTTCAGCAACGATTGGTCCTATGTTTGGTGGGTTTTTAGCAAAACAATCCTTTATGTTGTTATTTATTGGGGACGCTGTGAGTAGCTTAATTACCGCTTTAATTGTATTCATGGTCATTCCAGAAACGAAACCGGAAAAACAAGATGACAAACCAGAAGAATCAGTAATAAATACCCTTATAGGATATAAAGTAGTTTTTAAAGATTCGTTATTTATAATATTTCTTGCTGTATCTGCTATAACGGTGTTAGTTTACATGCAATTGAATAGTACTTTATCGGTATTTCTGCTGACGGAGTACAATTTCCAACCAGATGGTTTTGGTTTGTTGTTTAGCATGAATGCGTTAATGGTAGTATTATTTCAGTTCTGGATAACCAAAAGAATTTCAAAGTATGCACCTATGAAAATGATGGCTTTTGGTACGCTATTTTATATGATTGGCTTTGGGATGTATGGCTTTATTTCAGAAATATACCTGTTTTTCGTAGCCATGGCTATCCTAACAGTGGGGGAGATGATTGTAATGCCCGTTTCACAAGCTGCAGTTGCATATTTTGCCCCTGAAGATAAACGAGGGCGTTATATGGCAGTGTATGGATACCACTGGTCGATTCCGACCTTATTTGGAGTTTTAATTGCTGGTTTAATCATGGATTATATTGACCCGAATTTTGTATGGTATTTAGCTGGAATTCTGTGTCTAATGGCTGTTATTGGATTTTGTTTACTTCATGGCGTTGCAAAGGATCGCTTTTCTAAAGAAATTAAACCTTCGATTGAAGAATTGAATGAATAACGAATAATCCCTCAATTGAAAGTCTTCTCTAACTTTCATTTTAAAGAGTGTTGGGATGTTACGTGGAACTATATCAAGGTAATATGAAGGTATATATTAAAGTACGTGAAAGTTCAGTTTCACGAAATGGTGCTAAAAAAAAATATAATTAGATTTCAAAAATCTCTTTAGCTTTTTCTTCAATGATAGTGTTGTTAACTAAATCCCAAATTTCGCTGTAGAAGAACTCTTTCTCGTTTTTCACTACTAGTGGTAAACTTTCAACACAGGCACTCATATCACAATAAAGACTATTAAACGTAGGATTTTTCATTAAAGGGTCGTTAAAATCTTTAGGATCTTGGTAGTCTAATACTTTATAATCAATATTTTTATCTTCGAGCCAATTTAGTAGCTTTTCACAGAAAAAACAACTTTTCTTAATTACAATCTTAAATTGTGTCATGATTGAACAATTAAAACGCAAATTATTAAATTTTTATTTTATAATTTGAAAATTAGCTCTCAATTTCGAATGTAACCTTAAGATATTCGTATTTGGAATTAAGTAATTTTAGTATATTTTTTGCAAAGATTCTTAAGTTTTGGGCATGTAAAGGTTTCTCTTCTGCTTGTTCGTCGTAAAAATCATGAATCATCTTTCTTGTTTCATCTACACCGTTTGTCTCATAAAATTTTTCCCAACGAGTAGAGATAATACAGAGGGATTTTATCTTTTCATCTGAATATTTAGATTTATTTAAAATATGATCTTTATATTTGCTGATAGCCTTGCCGACTTTTTCGAGATGCTCTGCAATGGCAATGGAATAACGGCAAAGACTTATTAAGTTAGATGTACTTCTAGTATTTCGCGTATTAGCTGCCTGTTCAAAAGAATTCCATGCATCTAACCATTCATCTTTATGGACACCATCAATACCATTGTTCACCATTGCTACATTTAGAATATCACTTAAATCTACATCGTGCCCTCTTTTTATTTTTTTATCAAAAATCTCCTTTAAACTTGAACCTTCGAGATAACTACCCGCCCCAAAATCTAGCAATTGATTAAGATTGTTGGCAGCGAAAAGAATCTCATGCTTATTTTCTCTAGTTTCAAATTTGGCCCATTCTACGGATTTTTCCCATTCTCCTGTTTCTTTATTTTTAAGGAAACTACACTCCTTTAATGAAGAGTCCAATAAATTGGTTTGAAACATCCAAAAATCGATATCGTCTGTAAATCTTTTTCTTCTCCAATCTCGAGTAGTATATTTACCTAAATAGAGTTTCAATGTGCCTCTAACTGGCGCAAATTTCCCGTTTTTTAAAACACTACGAGCATCTTTACAATAATGATGATTAGGATCTTGCGAACATAGTTCAATTTTCTTGAGAACTTTTCTCGCTTCGGTCGCAACTATATCACATGGTATACTACCATCAGAAGGATACGTTCTCGATCCACCTTCAATAAAATTTTCAAACAATTTGAAATCATCTTCTGGCGTAGCGTACCAAGGATTAATAAAATTAGATTTACTAAAGATGTAATGAGTATAGCCCTTTTCGTCCTTTATGGTTTTATCGATAAGAAACGAAACATCCCGAAGGTTATCTCCTTTCTTTATTGCATCAGCTTTTGTATCCCAAATTCCAGTCATTTAATGATCTCGTTAAATAGTTACTAAAAGTATAACGCAATATTTCTTAAATCTTGTTTTTATAATTTAAACCATTATTCTATCACAAATAGTAAAATTAAAAGGATATTTTATATTAGATTTAAGAGATTATGAGCAGATTCTTTTCAGTATTCACCTATACACCGTGGGACAATCTTAATCCAGAAGTTTTAACCGAAGTTAAATTATTATCACTGAAAAATATAATCAAATCATTTCCCGTTATTGAACCGGGATTCTTTGATGATTTACTTTCCAATTTGTACAAGTTCAAGCATTATTCATGGGTTGAATCCATAAAAAGAATCGTTGGTCCTGAAAAGGAGGATTATGACATAATACCATGGAATTTTATATGGGCCATGGACCGTGATGGAAGAGTTTTTCAATTTCTCATTCAGAAGGTTAAAAAAGAAATTAAAGATTCCCAAGCAATATTGGTAGCATTAGCCCCTCCAGAACTCGCTAAACTATTTGAGGAATATAAAGAAGAAGCCATATTACGCACATTATCATTACTAAACGATCCAAAAAAAATGAAATTTTTAATGGTTTTAGGGCCAAAAGGAAAATCTATTGCCGAAGACCAGCAATTGCTCCAAATAAATAAGAAAGATTTAGAAAAATTGCAATATATTAACACTTTAAAGCAAATTCCTAACATAAAGGGACAGTGGTTTCCAACTTTTGATGTAAAATGTCCAATTTGTAAAGGTCCATTAACAGAGGTTTATAGTCATGAAGTTGGACTAGTATGCCAACGATGTGGGTTTAAAAAAGTGAAATAAAACTAATTTTATTACAAATTAAAAAATGATTTTTATTTTATGATCCCATCTTTAATTTATCACTTAAAATAAAAATTAAAAGAGAAATATTAATCATGTTTGTTGCTGCACTTGACCTTGGAACTACGGGATGTAGGACATATATTTTTGACTTGGCAGGTTCAATTATATCAAGTGATTATCAAGAGTGGGAGAGTTTTTATCCCCAACCATCATATGTGGAACAAGATGCAAATTTGTGGTGGGAATCTATTAAAAAAACCACTGAAGGTGCTATAAAAAAAAGTGGAATCGATAAATCGGAAATAGTGAGTCTTTCTGTAACAAACCAAAGAGAAACTATTGTACCGATTGATAAAGAAGGTAATCCACTACATAACGCGTTAGTTTGGCAAGATAGACGCACTACAGACCAGGTGGATTTTATTAAGAGTAAGATTGGTATAGATAAAATATATCGGACCACAGGATTAACAATAGACCCTTATTTTTCAGCAACTAAAATTCTTTGGTTTAAAGATGAAAAACCAGAGATTTATCAAAAGACGCATAAATTCCTACTAGTTTCGGATTATATTATTTATAAACTGACAGGGAAATTTTATACAGATCATTCTAACGCTTCAAGAACAATGCTATTTGATATAAACCATTTCAAATACTCAGAAGACATCGCCTCAGAATTAGAAATAGATTTAGATAAGATGCCAGAGACGATCGAAAGCGGAGTTGAGATAGGAGAAATTGATACTGAAGAAATTTTATTTGATAGAAAAACTTTGGTTGTTTCAGGAGCAGGAGACCAGCAATCGGCAGCGTTGGGAGTAGGGGTTGTCTCTCCAGGCAAGATAAAATTAACCACTGGAACCGGAAGTTTTATGTTAGCGTATCTAGAAAAACCTAATTTTGATCCAGAGAAGCGAGTATTATGTAGTTGTCACGCAATCCCTGGCGTGTGGGTTCAAGAAGCTAGTATTTTCACTACTGGTGCTTTTTTAAGGTGGTTTAGGGACGAGTTAGGAAAAGAAGAAGGCAGAATAGCTGAAGAGCAAAATCAAGATCCATACGTAATTTTGATGGAAGAAGCTGAAAAATCACCTATCGGTGCTAACAAGTTATTAGCAATACCACACCTAGTCGGTGCTGGGGCACCACATTGGAATCCGTATGCGAGAGGGTTGATATATGGATTATCTTTAGGTCATAAAAGAAGAGATATTATCCGCTCTATTCTAGAAGGAGTAGCCTTTGAAGTTAAAAATAATATCGAAATTTTTAAAGAATTAGGAATTGACCCAAAAGAATTAAAACTTACCGGAGGAGGATCTCGTTCAGATTTTTGGAATCAAGTTTATTCTGATGTATTAGGAATAATATGCGTTAGAAATGTGATTGAGGAAGCTACTTCTTTAGGAGCTGCAATTTTAGCCGCAACTGGCGCAGGTTTGTTTTCAGATGTTGTCACCGCTGCTGAAAACATATGCAAAGTAGATAAAAAATGGATACCCAATATAGATCGACAGAATATTTATAGTAAAATACATAAATTATCGAATGAACTGTATTCAATCTTAAATGAAAAGAATTTTCATAAAACTTACATCGATACACTCCAAAATAAAAATTCTGATTAGATCTTTTACTTTTTTCTGTTTTCTTTTAATTTTAGCTTTAATACTCAATTTTATATACTTAAAATGTTATAAATTCTTTAAAAAAAATCGAATAGTGAAAAAAATGGAAGAATCACATTCAAATTCTGAAGATATTTATCCTTCAAAGCAAAGAGTAGTAGGAGATATCTTTTACGTTTTCATCGTTCTTGCTTGCCTGACTTGCATCACGGGAGCTGTATGGTCAATATTCGACTTTATCATGCCGACTGGGAAGTGGGAAGCTTTCTCAAAATTAAACCCAGGATACATAATCGCAATAATCGCTTCATTTTTAGCAGGATTGTTTTTTCTCTTAATATTTTTCTTTGGATTGTTTAAAAAAGGAAGAAAATGGGTGCTACACTTTATTTTCAATGTAAGGGAGATTGAAGAAAAGTATAAAAACCGTTTAGATGTGAAGATTGCAGCGGGTGGATTGTTAATAAGTATTATGGCAATTCTTATCGGGGTTGTAATTTCAATAATACAAGATACTTTAGTTGCTCCTGACCCAAATTCACCTCTTTCAGCATTTCTTGCTTCATTTTTGACTGGAAACTGGATACTGCTCGCAGGAATTGGGTTGTTTGCAGTTTTAGCAATTATTCTCTTTATGATCTATTTTTGGAAAAACGGATATTATCTAATTCTAAGAATAATGGGAAAATTAGAAAAATAGAGTTATTTTTTTTCTCATTTTTATTGTTAATTTGCTTTCTTTTTAAATCAGTAAATTCTACTACTTATCTTCTTTTTATTAATTTCTATTCTAACCTAAATCAATGTCCATAAAGCTTGGTATCGTTTTTAATTTTCTTCAATTACCAGATGTTTCAAAATATCCATTTGTAATAAATAAACGAACGGACGGAGTTTTTGTTAAAAAAGGCTTATTTGTGTCTACAAAATCAATTGAGGGATATTTAATTGGCATAGTTGAGAAAATCGTGTTGTTAAACGAATATTTTTCAGATGCCTTAACAATTAAAGCCTACAATAACGAAAACAATCCGAATATTCTTAAAGGTTTATTTCCGAGTGATGAATTTGAATATGCCATAGCAATAGTTAGGAATTTAGGAATTATAGATTTCAAGGAATCTAGCGAATCCGAGATAAGAACGATTAAAAGGATGATGTATCCTGCAAGTCCGGGTAAGGAAGTATATTTAGTTGACGGTGAAATTCTCAAAAGCTTCGTAGGCCTTGACCAAAAGCATGGGTTAAATTTGGGTAAAGTAAAGGTATCAAATATTGATGCGTATATTAACATGGATCGATTATTGAATAAACATTTTGCTATTCTCTCGATTTCAGGAGGAGGCAAAAGTTATCTTACATCAATTATTATTGAAGAGTTACTAACACGAGAAAAAGCTTCTGGTACTCCTGCAATTATATTGATTGATGTCCATGGAGAATACACGTATTTATTTACGGCTTCTAAAATAAAAAATAAGGTTAAGGTTATTGATACATCCTATTTTCAAATTTCTGTCCCTAAATTGAATGCGTATGCTTTTAAAAAATACCAAGAGCAAATTTCTAATGTTCAGATAAGAGAACTATCTAAATATATTAAAAAATTAAGAAAAAAGGAAGATCTAAAAAACAAATTTTCTCTTAATAGCATTATAGAAATAATAGAAAAAGAAACAAATGGTGGCAAAAGCACAAAACAAGCTTTAATTGGATGGTTATCTGAGTTAGAACGATTAAATCTTTTTGGTCCACAAGAAAATCCCGTTATGAAAAACGTCGTAAACCAGGGTGAAATTTCTATTTTTAACCTTCAAAATGAAGTATCAATTCGTAAAAAACAAATTATGGTTGACTATATATGTAATCAACTTTTTTATTTAAGAAGAAAGAACGAAATTCCTCCATTCCTGTTAATTATTGAAGAAGCACACCAATTTTGTCCTGAAGCAGCTCATTCTAAAGCATTATCAAAGTATATTATTGAAACTATCGCTAGAGAAGGAAGAAAATTTATGGCTTGCTTATGTTTGATAAGCCAAAGACCAAAAAAGCTAAGTACTACTGCTTTATCTCAAATAAATTCAAAGTTAGTTCTAAACATAAAAAATCCCTACGATTTAAAACATTTGATGGATAGCTCAGAAGCAATTACTAAAGACTACGCGGAAATGATTTCGAGTTTAGGCGTAGGTGAAATGTTATTGATGGGAAATGCAGTAAATTATCCTATTTTTATAGACATCAGGGAAAGGAAATTTAAATCTCAAGCTGAAGATATATCTTTATCACAGGAATGTGTTAATTGGAAAAAACTCCAATCAATTTAATTCTTCCAAAATTTCAGTTTTAATCTCTTGAGTTCTTTTGTTTAATACAATCATCTTCTTAGTTTTTGAGACTCGAAAAACATTAATAATGCTTCGACTTTCTAACTTCATCAGTAATTCTTCCAACACTAATGGATTAATAAAAGAAAATTCCTTCTTGAGTAGTTCTTCCAATCGTTTATCTAATATTTCTCCCTTATTTTTAATTAGTATGTCGATTAAAGAATTAACTACGGGTTTTTGATTCCATCTTTGTGATTCGATAATTAATCACCTTTTAATTAAATATAGTTAAAAATTATATACATTAAATAGAAATTATTTCTCCCAAATTAACTTTATGAATATTAGACAACCATTCGATCTTCCTTTGATTGTTCCATGATTAAAGTTTTTAATTTTTTTCCAAAACTTTCATAAAATTCAATTACCTTTGGTGTAATACTAGGGTTTATCGATTCTATAGCTAGTTTAAAATGATCTTTTGAAATTTTTCTGGCCTTCATATTTTCTCTAAGCGCAATCATTCCTGCTTCACGACATAGAGTTTCGATATCTGCCCCCGAGTAACCCTCTAACTCCTCATTTAAAGTATTTATATCTATGTTGCTCGTTAGTGGCATGTCTTTGGTAAAAATTTTTAATATTTTTTCTCTTCCTTCCTCATCAGGAGCGGGAACCAGTAAAGTTCTATCTATTCTTCCAGGTCTTATTAAAGCAGGGTCTAAAATGTCGGGTCGATTAGTAGCAGCAATTACTACAATATCTTTTTTTACTTCTAATCCATCCAATTCAGTTAAGAATTGTGACAGAACTTTTTCTGATACTCCTGAATCGGTGGTATGTCTACCTCTACTTGGAGCTATAGAATCAAATTCGTCAAAAAAGATAATACAAGGCGCAGCCATTTTGGCTTTTCGAAAAACTTCACGAATTGCTTTTTCACTTTCTCCAACATATTTGGATAACAACTCGGGACCTTTAATGGATATAAAGTTAGCTTTTGTTTCAGTTGCAACCGCTCGAGCTAAAAGCGTTTTTCCACATCCAGGGGGACCGTAAAGTAAGATTCCTCTTGGAGGAGTTATTCCCATACGTTTGAAAATATTTGGATGTGACAAAGGCCAATCCACAGATTCGATTAACTTCTGTTTTATCTCTTCCAATCCACCTATCTGATCCCACGTAACATTTGGTATTTCTACAAACACTTCTCTTATTCCGGATGGCATTACTTCCTTTAAAGCCTCCTCAAAATCTGCTTTAGTAACTTCTATTTGTTCTAACAACTCAGGATCAATAATTTCAGAATCCAAATCAATTTTAGGTAGATATCTTCTAAGAGCAGCCATTGCTGCTTCTCGGCAGACTGCTGAAATATCTGCTCCTACAAATCCATGAGTTATGTTAGCAAATTCTTTTAATGATATTTTATTTTTATCGAGGGGCATGTTCCTCGTGTGAATTTGAAAAACTTCTCTCCTTCCTTTTTCATTAGGTACTTTTATCTCTATTTCGCGATCAAATCTACCTGGGCGTCTTAATGCAGAGTCTAAACTATTAGGTCTATTTGTTGCGCCTATAACAATTACTCTACCCCTGCTATGTAATCCATCCATACAAGCTAACAGTTGTGCAACAACTCTTCTTTCTACTTCGCCAGTTACTGTTTCTCTTTTTGGGGCGATTGCATCGATTTCGTCAATAAAAATTATAGATGGACTCTTTTCTTCAGCTTCTATGAATATTTTTCGAAGTTTTTTCTCAGATTCGCCATAAAATTTGCTCATAATTTCTGGTCCATTTATTGAAATGAAATATGCTTCGCTTTCGTTAGCAACAGCTTTAGCTAAAAGCGTCTTTCCGCATCCTGGAGGCCCTCTTAACAACACTCCTTTCGGAGGATCAATACCTAATCGTTTAAATAATGAGGGATGTCTAAGAGGGAGCTCAACCATTTCTCTAACCCTTTGTATTTCTCGATCTAAACCACCAACATCCTCATATGTAACATAATCTGCCCCCTTTTCTTCATCTTCAGTAATATTTTCGCTGATATGTAGATTAGTTTCCGGTTTGATTGTACAAACTCCGCTTGGCCTCAAATTTATAACTTTAAATGTGATCTCTCTACTAATACCTATAGAGATATATATGAAATCGTCGATTGTAACGGGGTAGTTGTTTAATTTTCGCTTAACGAAAGTTTCAAATCGAGGATTTGATTTTATTTTTACGCTTATCGGTGCTAAAACAATATTTTGAGCGGATTGTACTGT
>Ga0209978_10000334_pt1 | contig 17148 bp, 9 predicted proteins | sample BentaG_FD_182805 | JGI IMG/M metagenome (GOLD analysis project Ga0209978, IMG submission 182805) | Deep subsurface microbial communities from South Atlantic Ocean to uncover new lineages of life (NeLLi) - Benguela_00093 metaG (SPAdes)... | ecosystem: Environmental > Aquatic > Marine > Oceanic >... | reverse complement strand
GTCAAAGCAATCTATGATAATGAGATCCCGCAGAATGTTAAAAAATACAAAAAAGACGTTGTAAAAATACTTCAGGATCTAGGGGTGAGTAAAGAAGTCTCGAAAGGTGTTTTCGGCATGCAGGGTCTTAATCTTATAACAGATGTAACAAAAGGTATTCAGCATCTCTTTGAAACAAGGGAACTCATTAAAGAAGCATTTGTAGAGGTCATGAAAAGCGGACCCACAGCAAACGAACCATGTCAAGGAGTGCTTGTAAAACTTGTCGATGCAAAACTCCATGAGGATGCAATACATCGAGGACCAGCTCAAGTGATTCCTGCGGTACGGAACGCACTCTATGGTTCGATAACTATTTCTCAACCGACAATTCTTGAACCCATGCAGAAAGTATTTATCAGCACCCCGCAAGAACTCATGGGTGATGCCTCACGAGAACTGAATCAGAGACGATCTGAAGTAAAAGACATGAAGACAGAAGGAGACAGTGTTACTATTGAGGCAAAAGCACCAGTTGCAGAAATGTTTGGATTCGCATCAGCTATTCGTTCTGCTACTGGCGGTCGAGTGTTGTGGAATACTGAGAATATGGGATTTGAGCCACTGCCACGGCAGCTGCAAGATGATGTAGTCAAACAAATAAGGGAAAGAAAGGGTTTGAAACCAGAACCATTTCCAGCTTCGTATTACATGGATTAGCTCCATAATAATTTAATAATTATTATATAGGAATCTTTGTTACACCAGTTAGTGGTGACTATGAAACGAGGAACAATCCCGATAAATAAGAATTTTGAACTTGAATACCGGTACTATGACAAAGATACAAATTACAAGTATTTTAACAGAAAATTTGAGATCTATCTCCTTGAAAAAAAAACTCTTCGGAAAAACTATGTTTTACATATGGATAATTGCGAAACAACTTCCGGGAAATGGTCTCCGCATATCCATAAAGCAGAAAATGTAAACAAGAAACTGTATTTTGGTGTTTCAACGCTTAACTGGGGCGATATTAAAAATAATTTTTTAGATTGTATTGTTGATGAACTGGGTGAAAAAAATAGAACTCATGCAAAAAAAGCAGTTACTAAACTGATGTCGCCAAAAATATAAAAAATTGTATGAAAAACGGTTTATTCAACAATGACATGTATTAATACTCTGTCACCCGGTATTTTCCATGCATCGGCTCATAAATCTGACCATTACGCTTTAACCGATCAAGTGCCTCCTCCACCTTACGAGACTCCATCCCAGAAATCTCAGCTTCACTAATGATATCACTTCGAGCAGCATTGCCACCGCTTGATTCATTACACAGTCTTTTAATAAGATCAATGATTGAACGCATACGCTCATGCTGACTATGACTAAAACCAGTAGCAATAATGTCGATGTCAAACTTACCGGTCTCTCGATCCATACCAACTCTCCTCAGATATTGATCAATGATTGCAATTGCTCGTTTCGCATCTTCTATAGTTGCCTCCTGACTCAGCCGTATTCGAGCACTTGCCTCTGCAAGTCGTACAAAAGCCTCAAGCTGCCGTGGAGTAAATGGAACAGAATCTTCAGATGAACTTCGAAAATCGACATAATAATTCCGCAATACGTCTAATGTTTCATCAGTCATAACAGGAAAAACATTTCTTTTTGCATATGCAACATACTTGCGTACAAATTCCGGTTCAAATATAGGCATTACATGTTTCATCATAACAGATTCCTGCTCTTTAGAATACAGGGAATCTTTTGATTTTGCGATATTTTCATGCATCTCACCAGCTTTATGTGACTCTAAAATATGTGTCGCAAGGGCAGTATCTGTTTTTCTATCAGGTTTATCAAGAATAGAAAAAATAAGATCAAAACGGGAAAGTAGTGCAGGAGGCATATTTATTTGCTCATGAATTGGTATGAATTCATCAAATCTTCCAAGTTTCGGGTTTGCCGCAGCAAGGATCGCACACCGTGACTTAAGCGTTGCATTAATACCGGCTTTTGCAACAGAAATCTCCTGCTGCTCCATCGCCTGATACATGGAACTCCTGTCGGTCTCCTCCATTTTATCAATCTCATCAATACATGCAACACCCATATCAGCAAGAACAAGCGCACCGGCCTCCAAAGTCCACTGACCTTCTCCAAATTCGTCTCGCACTGCAGCAGCAGTAAGACCCGCAGCTGTTGTTGCTTTTCCTGAAGCATACACACTCCGTGGAGCAAGCTTAGACATATATGCAAGCATCTGCGATTTTGCAGTACCAGGATCTCCAACAAACAAGGTATGAATATCTCCTCGCATATACGTCCCATCTGGCATTCTCTTTGACAGACCACCAAACAACTGCAGAACAATTGCTTCTTTTTCAATTTCCATACCATAAATAGTAGGCGCAATACTTTGCCTCATTTTATCATAAATATCAGGATCCTTACTCGTCTTCAAAATCTCCTGTTCATCCTCCTCGGTGACCTCTACTTCTTCAAACGCCATCTCCTGACTTTCAATACTTACTGCCTCCATTGCCTTATCAAAAGAAGTAAGCCGAAACGTACCTCTTCGCCTCTGCATAGAATGAAGAATACCATTCACAATAACTCTATCTCCAGGAGCAATCTCCCCGACAAGATCATCCTCAAGATATACACTAATTCGTTCAGGCTGTGTACCACCACGAAGACCTTCGGGATTCTCCTGAATCTCAATTTTCTGAGAATCAATAAACGTTGAAAGATTCGTCGAAAGCTTAAACGAAGACACCCTCCCACAGCCACCTTGATCCTCATAACACTCAGAAGGCTCTTTTAAAATATCTTCATCCTGCTCAATCCGAATAATAGCACCACACTTATTGCATTGAAACGCAGCAACCAACAGCTTCGGTCGAACCTCTGTTCTCTTCTTCACAAGACCCTCGACTGCCATAAACTTACCAAGATGATTCGCACGGATTTTTCTAATAATAATTTTATGCGTATCTGGAAGATTTCTCACTCGAAAATGAAGTTTTAACTTATGTTCAGCAGCAACATCAATAGTATTAAGAGCCTCTTCAGCATTGAAAACTGTCTTGTACGGCTGATTAATAAGAAGCTCAGTAAGGCTCGGATCAAACTTATCAACATCCCAATAATCAACAACAAGACTACGCCTTTCAGGATACTCCAACGCAATTGTCTCAATATCAGATCGACATTGCTCTTCAAAGAAACGTTGCCACAACGCTACTAAACTCTCATCCTTTAACAACCGAACCATATAGTTCTTCCCCCAATGTTGGAAAACATACGACGTATTTAAATTTTAGCGGGCGTAGAAACTTCGCAAGTGGACGCACGTTTCATACTATCGACTACCCATCTGCATCCTTAACCCCGTTAACCCTTCGAGCACCAGCAGTCTGTGGTAAGGCTGCTCACTTCCGTGCCTCACCCGGTTTCCACAGCAAAGATGAACATATGACCCTCCGGTCATATGCAATCATCACCCCCAATCCCGAAGGACAAGGTTTCATCGTCAACAAACGGATCAATAGATGCTCGTTACACCGCCTTTTGAATTCGACTCCAGCATAAAGACGATTTCTGGTAACAGGGAACGCCTAACACCCCAGTCTATTCTACACCTATCGCCATTCTATTAATATCTTTTTTCAATTTCTCCCCGATATCGGTATAATCGGAAGAATATCCACGTTAGGCAAATTGCAAGAAAGGCAACAATGCCTGCAATCGTAAACCATTCCTGAGCCTCAAGTGGTGTTCCACTATTCAAACCAGCAGAGTAGGAATGTTGAATGAGTAGATAGATACAAATAGCAATAATTGCAAAGACTACTATATCTATGTAGAACGACATTTTGTTCCAAGTTTCTTTATCTATTTGTTGTTTTCTGGTTCCTGTCATAAAAACCAACCTACATACAGCATAAACAAATTGCTATATGAAGGTTATGCTAAAATTTAGAAAAAATCAGTAAGTTTCGTCATTTTCACCTTATCACTCTTAAATAAAGAATCAATGGATTTCTCAACAAGTGTTATCCGCTGAAGAGCATAGGTAGGTAGGTTATATTTCTCAGCAATTTCCCTAGAGATAGCAAGATATTTTTTCACTGACATCTCATGAACAGTAAGTGTTAACTTACCATCACATTTAATGCATGATCCTTGAAGTGGCATACGACGATACGTCGTATTACACTGCGGGCAACGTATTGATTGTTTACTAAACGCCCGTAAGTTACCAAGTATATCTGGCAGAAAGTGTCTTTCAATTACTTTATAGGCGACATCGGCCTCATCAACCGCCCGTATCTTCGCGGCAAGGCTAAGCTGCACATCCATCTTATCCATCATACTCTTAAGTGTTTTATACAAAGATTCTTTAGGGCCAGCAGAAATATCACCTGTATCATGAGTAAATCCAAAGTGTTCATATTGCAGATCAGTACCGATTCGTGATGCTACAAGCCCCATCATTGACTCCAAGTTTTTTGAATGTTCGTGATGCAATGTTGCCTCATAAAACTCAAGAGGATATCTGGAAAGTGTATCAATATTATGTGCTTCTTTATCTATTTCTGATGGATCAAGACGAGTTGTAAGAATGAGCGGTAAATCCATTCTCCCACCACGTTTATCAGGAATATATGAATGAGAGAAGTTTAACAAAGCATCCATTAGCAACATCTGGCCGTCTTCGTCACCATCACAGTTATTTGACAGAATTAAATTATTAATCGGGAAGTTATGTAAATCCTCAACCTCAACGTCATAGAGGAATTCAGAATCTGATTTAATAGGGATCACTTCTTTGAGACCATCGAGGATGAAATCACCAAATATCGTTAATCTTGGTTTTTTTTCCTTGTAAATTACAGATTCAAGCATTAATTGTTTTCTTTTTAAAGAAAAACCAATTCTTTCACAAAACTTTCTTGCATATGACGAACGAATAGAAAGATAATAGAGATTAAAAACAGGAGATTCACCCTTTTTATCATAAAATTTCTTTGCAAGACCTCCTGCCTTTTTCCTCTCTTCTTTTAATCGATAAAAAATGCCAAAGCGAAGTAACTGAAAACCAATATCATTTAATAAATCACGATCAACAGAAGAACATGTAACGTGCAATCTATTCTTTTCTACTGAACCATCACCTGAGAAATACGCACGAAGTAGTTCTCTCATCTTATGTTTTGGTAGTGCGATAAATCTTGATGGTATTCTCTTATTCTTTGCATTGCCTCCCGTACGTAAGATATCAACAAAAAAATCATGAATTAGTCTATTAGATATACAAATACCGTGGGTATCTCTATAAGGATGAATACCAAAAACATCGTTGATACCATTGAGTACATCATCCCGAATCTCCTTTTCAGTGCAAGCAATTCCTATCTGATAACAACTTTTTTTAGTATACCTAGCATGTCCTTCAGAAATATAGTATCCAAGAAGTCGCATAAACTGATTGTTTACTTTGATTATCCTAGGTATTATAGTATGATCTCTCTTAACTCCAAGAGTACATTCTCTTGGTATTGCATCCATCGTCTCATGGCATAATTCAAGTAACTTCAAAAGGGTAAAAAGAGGAATACTATGTCTATAAATATAATTAGAAAATGTTTTTTTATTGATTTCAAGCTTTTGTGATGTAAGTTTTAATCCACCAAGTTTTTCCACACAGTATCTTACTAATTTTTCAGTACCTCTAACCATAATATCTGTACATTTATCATTTATCTGTGCAAATTCCAAAAGTAGATCTATCTCTTCGATGTTATTATTGGAGATTTCTACCTCGTGAGAAACAAAAAATTTGTCATCTTTATCTAACTCTAGCATCTTCTTGGTTTGGATATTCCCATTGGACCATACTAAAACCCGATGCATCGGTGATGAAATAAAACTCCTACCGGATTTTAATTTAATTTTGATAAGGTGCTTTGGTGCTTTTACTTTAATTACTGATTTAATCTTTTTAATTTCAGATTTTCCATTCTTAGGATTTAGAGCATAAGTACATACGTCTTCAACAGTCTTTTGTTTCGTGCCAAATTCATCAACAATAGTTTCACTAGAGTCTACAGTACAATAGAAATCCTGTAAACTTGTAATAACTGGTTTTTCAGAAATTAGGGTTAAAATGTTTGTGTCAGGCGAGAGACAATTCCTCCTTTTTGCTGCATGATAATAAGGATGAGCAAAACAAACTTGTGCACTTGTAAATCCAATGATTCTTGCAAGAGATCCAGCTGAGGTATGAGGAGCAAGTCCTATTACCAGATGTCCTGTTAAATCCTTTGGTTTTCTACATTTGTAGAACCGCTCCAGTCCATAAAATTTCACGAGAAGATCATCGACAAACTTTGAGACTTGTAAAAAGTACTCAACACAGGAATTAGAGATGATGACATCTTGAACTTTTAACTCACATATCTGCTCATCGTTTTCTAAATCATTTCCAAGATAATCTGTTGTATATCCCAACTCCTTCAACCGATTCAAAGAAACACTGATTTCTTTTGGTTTGAAATGGGTAAGCGGTGCATCAGTCATATCAAATCGTGTGGTACCGTCTTTGAAGACGTAGACGTTGTGTTTTGCACGGAGGATACCTTTTTCTAATGGCTCTGGTGTTTTATGTTTTGAAATCGTACCGATAACGCCTTTTATTGTCTCAGGGAGGTTGCGTTCTTTTATGTTTTTTTTCGCACGGTCTAGTGCTTCTGAAACATTGATTTCATGGGTTTCTATTCTTCCCTCCATAATTTCTGTATGTGCTCCACATGTGGTGCAGAAGAGTTGATAGGTTTTTTTGTTACAGTTTGGGCATCTTCTTTTTCCTGCATCTACCTCTATTTTTGGTTTCTCTGCAGCAGTCCTGAATAACCGTTGGTTTCCACCGTAGTTGCCTAATGGAAATAGGACGTGTGGTGGTGGTTTCATTTTTCTTGCTGCTGCTTTTTCTGGTCTGCCCATGCGTGTCCCTATGCGAAATGGTGCCCGAGCCCGGATGGTTATTCCTGAAAGTTTTGAAACCATGGAAACAGTGTCTTTCTCGTCTGTCAGGAATTCATATCGTTCTGTTTCAACGATATTTCCTTCTTTGACGTCTAAACCGCAACATCTAATCAATGGGTAAGAATATGTATCTAAAACAAAACATTCTTCACTAATTGTATGAAGTGCCCCAAGTTCTATTAGGATGTTTTTTATTGACGGATCTTTTGGTAGTGCAAGTTTAAGTTCGTCATCATCTGTGATTTTTCCATGTTCTTTAACATATTGTGATAGTGTGATGAGATCATCTCTTTGTATGTCGTGCCAGAAGAGATTGAAGTTGGGATGAAGCGGTACAGCATATTTTTCTGATAAGGCAAAAGCATCTGAACTGGATGGGTTTTGTATATCTATCTCTCTTTCAAAATCTTTATTTATTTTTTTCTGAATATTTGCATCGGCTTTTTTAATTGCCGTATATGATTGTTCGGTTGGCAGGCATGAAAGTGATTTTTGGAGATCTTGAATCCACCATTCCGTTACATATGAGGAATCTGGAAGTAAGGCGTCGTTTTCTATGAATTCTCCATATGGAATGAGAATTTCTCCGAGATCAACTATTTGTTTGACGTCACTTCGTATGTTTTTCACATCGTTTATTTGAATGAGATCTCCGTTTTGCAGAAGAACGGTTGGTCCTTCGATTTGATCACATGGCGTACCTATGGTTCCTTTTCCCGGCCGTTCTGTTTTCATCTGTGTTCCAACAGTTATAAAACTATCAAGCAGGTACATTGATGCTGGATTAATCGCAGTTGATGCAAGTCCCGCCGTTCGGGCTCTGCCGTACCGTAGTCGAAAGCCTCCTTTTCTCGATGGATGTGAGAGAACTGGTCGTCCTGCGATGACTTCTCCGATGTATTTGGAAGATGGCGCTATTACTGGTATCTCGCCATCTACGCTTTTTGTCTCAGCTCCTTTGTTGATAAATACATCGAGGAATTCCCAGCCTTTGAGTTTTAGTTTTTTAACGTGTTTATAAATTTTCGGTGCTTTTAAACAAAGTCCTTCTGCAATAACAAGACAGGCACCGCCTCGCAAACGATTTGTTGAAATTCTTGGTAGATCCCTGTATCCTGTGACCTCTACATCTTCTGTTCCTTCGCCGTTGATACATATCGGACAGTTCTTTACCACCAACTCTATCTCATCAACTGATGGTGTATACTGCAGATGCTGTGCTCTTTTATAGAGAGGGATTTCTTCTTTGTATCGCTCTATCTCTCCTGATGTTGGCATATATTTTCCAATGCCTAGTTCTCGTCGTACGACATCTGCGATGAGAACGCTCATCGCCTGTCCTGTTCCCCCTGCGCTTCGGATAGGACCTGAAAAATAGAGATCAACATACTTTGAACCATCTTTGTTTGCTCCTAGTTTTACATCAGCGATTCCCTCCAATGGGGCAACGAGAACGCCTTCGGTGAGTATGGCAAGTCCTGTTCGTATGGCTTGATCCAAAGCAGTTTCAACACTTTTGAATTTGTAGGTTTTCCCACTGACAATTTGTCTTGCAATTTCTAAAGAAACCAGCTCTCTATCTCCAATCTTTTTTGTCCACTTTCGGATTTCTGGAGCGATTCCTTTTGGTCCAACAAGTTGTTCGACTCGTGAAGCAAGATCAAGTGCTTGCGGTATCTCTACTTTGAGTTCAGGGTCTCTGCCTTTTTTTCGTGCCGCCTCTGCAATACTGTAGCATCTGTCGATTTCTTTTTGAAGCTGACTAAAATATTTGTGCATATTTGAACTTGCTGCAATACCTTTGGACATCTCCCCATCCATATTTTGCTCCCTTTAAAAACAAACAATTTCTATATAGACAAAAGGGGTTTAAAGCTTTGTATTATCTAATAGTTTCCATACGAAATAAAGGGGTTATTTTATAATTTTAAATCTTTTAATATCATGAGATTTTTTGACTGAAATCCATTGTTGTTGCATTCCCTGTTTTAAGGTCTACGATGGGAAGTTTTGCTGAGTCAGGAACAAAGTTGAGCATTTTTTGATATGTTGTTTGTGCCTGCCAACTTGACGCATTTATCAATGTTACCCCGCGGTAGTTGTCAATATTTGATATGTGGACATGACCGGTGACAAAGATATCTGGGACGCTGTCAATGACCATGTAATCAGAATGCTCAGGTGCAAGCGGTGTATATCCTCCATATGCTGGTGCGAGATGACGTTTTTTAAGCATGACTTTCATCACATCAGTTGGTTCATTATAGTTTAAATGTTGAATATTTGTTGAGAAATCGAGGAGGCTTTGACCATGATACGAGAGTATTTCAACACCATGCAGTGAGAAAAAGCAGGGGTTGCCGATGAAGATGAATTCTTTTCCTGAGAAGAGATCTTGTATTTCTTTTTCAAATGTAGGTTGCGGCTCTGCGGGTCGTACCGCATCATGATTTCCTGGTTGAAGAAGAATTGTGAGATGACTGGGAAGAAGTTCGATCTGTTTTGCAAGAGCTTCATATTGTTGATAGATGTTGGGGATTGATAGTTCTTTTTCCTGACCAGGGTAGATTCCGATACCATCCACGAGGTCTCCTGGAAGCACGATGTATTTTATTTTACTTGCCACTTCTTTTTGTCGGGAGTTTCCGAGATTTCCGTTTATCCATTTAAGAAAGGAATTCCATTCATCGTTCATGAACGTGTTACTTCCGATATGGATATCGGAGAGAAAGGCAACACATATGGGAACGTCTGCTTTCTTTTTGTCATGTTGCATTTTGATATCTGGAAAAACAATGTTTTGAATGATGATGAGATCGCCGTTTTTGCTAAATTTACCGGAAATACCAATGATTTCATCTACGATGACTTCGCTAGCGTAATGGAAGACGTCACCGTTGTTTTTTAAAGCCATGAGTACTGCTGTTCCTGTTTCATCTTCTAGTTCAATGCGTTTATGTCCATTCACTGTTGTTTTCACGTCTTTGACAATGCCGATGAGTTGAACTTCTGACAGGTTTTTGTTGATGCGGCCAATGGGGAGGACATGTATCATTTCTCTTCGTTGATTACGTATTATTTTACGTAAAATAGTATACCGGTTTCTAAATAGTTTTACAAAATCTTGTGTTGTCCCTTCACAGGTGCTTTCTCCGGTTATGTCCTTTAAGATTGTTACTTCAGAGTCGTATTCTTTTGAAAGCGGTTTCCATCCTTTTACTGTTTTTATCTCAATGGTTTGAAGAGCCTTCTCTTCGCTTTCTAATTCCAACTCATCTTCTTCATCGAATTCATCAACTTCTTCATCTAAAATTTCTTTCACAAGTATGCTTTCGTTGTACATTTCAGAGAGAATCTTGTTTTGTACTTCTTTTCGCTCCAATAGAATGTCATCTGTCTTTGGTATTTCTTCAGTTTTTGTAGATCCCTCTACATCTTTTATATTTTCAACAGTTAAAATAAGAGGATATTCCTTAAGGTTTTTAAGAAGGAACGAGGCAAAGTCATTAGGATTTCCTTTTTCTGAAATATATTTCACTGCATCTGGTTGAATAAACGTACCATGTTCAGAGAATAACTTGAGAATTGATTTCATTTCCCAGCCCTTAAAAATAATTTTTCAAATAAACTGTATGCAATTGTATGTTTTTAGAATTGTGGTTTGAGCAGTAAAGCTAAATATTGAAAGTATTAATATAGTAAATTGATTAGGTCCTTAGAATGACACAAATCTCTGAAGCGAAACAAGGGAAAATAACAAAGCAAATGAAAGATGTTGCTAAAAACGAAAACATCGATGTAGAAATAATTAGAAGAAGAGTTGCTTCAGGTAAAATTGTTATTCCTTTCAATTCGATTCATTCTCCGAAATCATTAGGTATTGGGAAAGGACTGCGAGTTAAGGTAAATGCAAACATTGGGACTTCTAGAGAACATTGTGATATTAAAGAGGAAGTTGAGAAGGCAAAGGTTTCAATGGATGCAGGTGCCCATGCAGTTATGGATCTTTCAACAGGTGGAGATCTTGATAAAATCCGCACCTCTCTTCTTAAAACAGTAGATGTTTCCTTTGGAACGGTTCCTATATACCAAGCAGGAATTGAGGCAATCGAGAAACGAGGTTCTATTGTTGATATGACAGAGGATGATATGTTTCATTCGGTAGAGAATCATGCAAGACAAGGAGTTGATTTTGCTGTTGTGCATGTCGGTATTACAAAAGAAAGTGTAAGAAGACTGCAAAGACAAAAACGACTGATCCCTATGGTTTCTCGTGGCGGAGCGTTTCATATGGCATGGATTTTGCATAATGAACAGGAGAATCCGTTGTATAAAAACTTTGATTATTTGCTGGAGATTGCAAAAGAGTATGATCTTACCCTTTCGCTAGGGGATGGCATGCGATCTGGAGCGGTCTATGACTCCAATGATAGAGCAAAATTCCAAGAGTTGCTTATAATTGGAGAGCTTGTTGAAAAAGCTCGGGAAAAAGGTGTGCAGACCATGGTTGAGGGACCTGGACATATGCCTCTGAATGATATTCAGTCTAACATTGAGGTGATGAAAAAAGTGACACGGGAGGCTCCCTATTTTGTCCTTGGTCCTCTGGTTACTGATATTGCTCCAGGGTATGATCATTTTGTCGGTGGAATCGGTGGAGCTCTTGCAGGTTTTTGTGGTGCTGATTTCCTCTGCTATGTAACACCTGCAGAACATCTGTCCCTTCCAGATAAAAATGATGTAAGAGAAGGCGTTATTGCCACAAGAATTGCTGCACATGCTGCCGATCTTGCGAGAGGCATAGATAGAGATGTTGATTTTAATTTTAGTAAAGCTCGTGAGGATTTAAACTGGGATGAAATGTTTGCTCTCTGTATCGATCCAAAAAAAGCAAAAGAGTATAGGGAGAAACGATTGCCGTTAGAGGATACAAATGCTTGTTCTATGTGTGGAAAACTCTGTGCCATCGAGATGGTAAAAAAATATTTGAAGGAATAGGTAAAAACTTTAAAAAAACTACTCAGCTATATAAACAACTTTTTTGATTACACACTAATATGATCGATCTTTATCTTGCATTGCCAGCATTTATCGTTGGAGTTGTTTTTATCTACAAGGGTTCAGATATCCTTGTTGATGGGACAGCAAAGACTGCAGTACGGCTAGGTATTTCTACGTTAATTATTTCAGTGATACTGATTGGATTTGGAACGTCTGCACCGGAGTTTGCAATTTCAGTTGGTGCTGCAGTTCAAAATAATTCAGAGATATCCCTTGGTAACATTATCGGTTCTTGTATTGCAAACCTCCTGCTTGTACTTGGAGTTGCAGCTATTATTAGACCAATAAAGATAAAAAAAGGAATTATAAAAAGAGAATTCCCAATTATGCTTGGGGCTACCATTGTCCTTTTGGTTTCATCATTCTTAGGATTACTTGATAAATATCACTTGATTGGAGGAATTCTTTTCCTTCTTCTATTTACATCATTTGTTGGATATTATGTTTTAAGTGCAAGAAAAGAGAGAGATAAGAAGAAAAAAATCGACACCGAGAAGACTTCAAAAAATCTTTTCTTCATTGTTTTAGGAATTATTGGAGTTGTTGCGGGAGCATGGCTTTTAATTGAATCAGCTGTAATAATTGCTGAGTTCTTACATATCTCTCCATTTATTATTGCTATTTCAATAGTTGCAGTAGGTACCTCAATTCCAGAACTTGTAGTTTCTTCAATGGCTGCTTATAAAAATGAACATGATATTGCAATTGGGAATGTTCTTGGATCAAATGTTTTTAACATCTTTTTAATCTTAGGATTTGCATCTTTGTTTATTCCACTTAGAGCCTTGGGTTCGTTAACACATTTATGGATTCTTCTAGCTGTTACTCTGGTGATGTTTCTAATACTATACACAGGTCATTCGATTTCTAGAAAGGAAGGAGTGTTTATGTTATCACTATACTCGGTTTTTATTTGGTATACTTTCTTTGGGTACTCTTTGTTTTTTTAGGAAGAAAAAATCAAACTCTATAAATAGGAAAATAGTATTCGTAAGAAACAATGGAGAGAAAAAAGTTCTCGTATAAAAAAGATCTTTTTCCTGTTTTTTTAATGGGTTGCCTCTTCGTTCTTATTCATGGCCTTGCGTTGCTCGTTACTGGACCTTTTGAAGCTGCAGGGATGCAAGCGTTTGAAGATCCAGGTGATCCGATGAATCTCGTGGTTTTCTTTGTCATCATAATCGCGATGACTGTAGCAATACTACTTATTGCAAAGTATTGGAAGAAACAGTTAATTCAGTTCATTATTTTAGGTGCTGTTGGTTATACTTCTTTTTACGTGTTTTTGCCACTTCTTGCTCTTGTTTTTCCTGGTTGGTGGCCATTGATTCTTTCGATTGCTTTTGCAGTAATTCTTACAATAACTCTGTTTAAATATCCTGAATGGTATGTCATAGACGTTTGTGGCATTATTGTTGGAGCTGGTGCTATTGCAATATTTGGGATCTCTCTTGATATTTTTTTAGTACTGATTTTGCTTATAGTACTTGCTATCTATGACGCAATATCCGTGTATAAGACCAAACATATGATCGATCTTGCAGATACCGTTATGGATCTTAAACTCCCAGTCTTGTTGGTGATACCAAAGATAAGAAAGTATTCTCTGTTAAAAGAGACAAAGAGTTTGAAAGAAAAATTAAAAGATGATGAAGAACGAGATGCTTTTTTCATGGGTCTGGGAGACATTGTGATGCCGGGGATTTTAGTTGTTTCTGCATATCATTATGCAATAAGTAATAATTTAGCTGGTTTTCCAATTGCAGCAGGCGTGATAATTGGTACTCTTGCTGGATTTATTGTGCTTATGGCGTTTGTTATAAAAGGAAAACCTCAAGCAGGACTTCCATGTCTTTGCGGCGGTGCTATTCTTGGGTATCTACTATCAAGTTATGTATGGTTTGGAGAGATAGTTGGATTAAACTTTTCATTTTAGATTTAATATTCCATTCTAATATGATTATCTTCACACCATATTTTTCTGTTGAAATGATTCAATGGTTTGCCACATATAGGACATGTTGTTTTTTCAAGGAAATGCTCAAGCCAAATGTCTCGCACCTGCAGTACTGTCTCGTTTTCTATGCGGTTTAACATCTCTTTAAGCTCAGGAGTTATAGCAAGTTTTCTTAGATCTGAAAAATTAATTTTTTTCTTCTTTGGAACCTGCGATGGATCAGAATAGACAGCTGTTGCAGCGTATTGCTTTGTTTTTTCACCCTGCTTTCCGATGATGATTGTTGCAAGGACAACTCCACTAAGAAGTCCGCCTAAATGAGCGAAATGGGCGGTATTGGATTGAATTCCTGATTGTGTTTCCCACCAGACAATGATTGTTTCCATCGCTGCAAAGATAAGTGCTGCATAGATGACTTTGATACGACGAAACACCATGATTATCCCAAGTGGAATAGGCATAACAACCTCATCTCGTGGATATGAATAGGCAAACGCCCCTAGAATTCCAAAAATAGCACCAGAAGCTCCAATCAGTATAGTTGAAGGGGGAGATGTAGGATCAAGAAGGCTTAATATAGAATGAGTAAGTGCACCGCAAACACCGGTGATAAGATAAATGACTAATAAGTTCTTCCATCCGATTCGTTGTTCAAATGCCATCCCCATAAAGAGAAATACTATCATGTTTCCTAAAATATGAGCAAAACCACCATGAAGAAACATGGAGGTAAACAAGGTGTAAAGTTGAGGGAGATACTCAAGCGAAAGATACATTGGTCGAAAACCTAGCTCGTAGATTACACGAGGATCTATAATTGTTATAACAAAAATAATAAAATTTGCAATAAGTAACGCATATGTCATCATAAATTTTTTATAATATGCAAAGACGATTGCTCCAATTATTATACAAATACAGATAAGTGAAAGCATACTTGGAACTACTATGTCCATTTTCTTTTTCTCCAGTCACGTCCGACAAGTGCAAACGTAATACCATATATGAGCACAATAAATGATGGGTTTTTATACTCTGCCAAAAAATCTTCAAAAGAAGAAACTGGTTTTTTTTCCTTCATTGTGCCAAGATTCCAGTCATAAAAAAATACTTCAGCATAATACAAGGCAATTTCTTCATTTTCGATAATTATCCCTGCTTCACGATTCTTTGCGACCGAGTTTTCATTCCAGTTGATGCTGGAGATGAGAACAGATGTGTTATCAACGATCATTCCCTTATTGTGCATGTTGGCAAAATATGACCAGTTTGTATAATGAAACTTTACTTCGATACCATGTTTTTCTAGGTATTGTTTTGTCATGTTTTGTTTTATGTTGGTTGGTTCAAATCGTGGGTTATAATTCAAGATAACTTTAATGTCAACACCATTTTTTGATTTATTTACGAGTCTTTCAACAAAAGGACTGATTCCATCTGACCAATCTTTGTAGATATACAGCTGTTCTATGTATATGCTTGTTTCTGCTGAACCGATAAGATCAAGTATTGCCAGTTGGCTTGTATCTGGAGAAAAGACAGGAGTTGCAGAGAAATTTCCAACGATTGTTTTGGAGATAAATTGTGGGTTATATGATCCTGTATAAACCGCATCGCTGAGGTAAAAATCAGGTGGGATAGAAAAATCCATATTCTCAAAACTGTAGCTGTCACATCGCAGTGGGTTCCAATCATCAAGAAAGACATCTAAAAAATATGATGCTACATCCTTGTTTCGTACAACGATTCCCCATTCTCTGTTTCCAAATGTTGGATCTTTTGGAATGCCTGTTTTTGCCCAGTTGCAGCTTTCAACAATCACGGTATAGTTATCAATTACAAGATATTTTCCATGATCAAACCGGTATCTATCATAGACATCGTTGTCTGGGTCATTGACGATGAACCTTATCTTACCGCCATTATTTGCAATTCTATTGAGGATGAATTGTTCCCTATCATCAATACCACTTACCGGTGCACCTTCTAAAAAAATATGTACAGATACACCTCTTTTAAGCGTTGCAACAAGCTCATCACAAAGAAAAGGATTGGTGAATTCATAGATGTTGAAATAAATGGATTCCGTTGCGTTTCTTAGTTCACTTACGATTGTTTCAAAGCTACAATCAGGAGAAACAAACATTTTTATCTCTCCAGTACAGGACATGGTTACATATGGAAAATCTGATTGGCCGATGCCATATATCCGGGGATGCTTCCAATCAGATGACATGTTGGTATCTTTTGGTATACCATTATGAATATTTCTTTTAAGGATAACGCCAGATCCAGATTTTGGAACCGACAGTCCATTCCATCCTTTGGAGACATATTCAGATTCTCCATAAACAATGATGTCGATGGTGTGATTATATCCATCCTTAAGTGCTACTGCGCCACCAGTGTTACTTAACGTAAATTTTTTAGTACAAATCATTTGTGGTATATCTTCATAGGAGTCTGTATCATATTCATAATCTGGTTTTTCCCCAGTCTCCCATAGGAAAGCACTTGCATTTTGTGTAATAATAAGAGATGTTTCAGGGGGTATTGTTGCGTTGTTTGGAAACATTATTTTTGTTTGTTTCTCTCTTGTTTTCTGAGGTTTATTTGTAAGATACCATCCTGAAATATTTATCTTATTCTGCGATGGGTTATAAAGTGTGATAAATTCATTGTTGACTCTTGGATGAGCATGATAGTAGAGTTCAGTGATGACAATGCTGCTACTTTCGTTTTCAAATGTTTTATAAAGACGTATCTCAAGAGAGTTTTCATTATTTGACTCATCTAACTCGTCAACCGTGTTATCCTTGTCAACGATGACAAAGAGAGTATGATTGCCAATGTTTACATCTGTTGTATCCCATTCAACTGAAGGATATTTCTGGTATTTTCCAATTGAATCGTACTGTTTAGTTCCGATAAGATGTTCTTTATCCTTGAAGTCATAATAAAATGTGACGGTGACATCTGTTGCGTTTTCATTTCCTTTATTTTTTACAAACGCTTTTATGTTTACAATTCTACCTTCACCAAAAGTTGTGTTTTCTTTTTTTTCTTCATCGAGGCATTTTATCTTTTTAATA